>Ga0272444_10000092_pt1 | contig 113705 bp, 98 predicted proteins | sample SSMForm13_FD_201033 | JGI IMG/M metagenome (GOLD analysis project Ga0272444, IMG submission 201033) | Marine sediment archaeal communities from Little Sippewissett salt marsh, Falmouth, MA, United States - SSM-Form-13 | ecosystem: Environmental > Aquatic > Marine > Wetlands > Sediment ...
AGTCCGCCCCTCCCCACACCCTCCTGCCAGCCCACGCCTGTAATTTTCAAAAAGCCCCGCCACCACAAACGCAACAAATGGAAATTTTGCACTTGACCCTGCCTGCCCCCCTGACTAGGGTGCGGCGCATCAAGAAGGAGGTTGTGTTCCTTCGCGATCTCCGGACCGGGGTTCCCCGCCGGTGACTTGTCGGAAACATCGAATTCGGGAAGACCGCACATGGCGTCTCTCATTCTAGTAGTAGGAAAGCGCGCTGCCGGAACGGGATGACCCGTTCGGAACAGGCTGGCGCGCGCTGAGGTCCCGACGGGGCCTTTTTTTATGCCTCGCCGTTCCGTTTCCTGATTTCCGGGCGCACCGGACCAGGACCGCGAATTCGAAACCCTGACAAAAGACCAGACAACAGACACGACGAGCCACATGCCGACAGGCCAAACGCAAGGAAATCGAGAATGACACGGGAGATGACCGGCGCCGAAATGGTGATCCAGGCGCTGCAGGACCAGGGAGTTGACACCGTCTTCGGCTACCCCGGCGGCGCTGTGCTTCCGATCTATGACGAGATCATCCAGCAGGACGCGGTCGAGCATATCCTCGTGCGCCACGAGCAGGGCGCCGGCCATGCGGCCGAGGGCTATGCCCGCTCCACCGGCAAGCCGGGCGTTGTGCTGGTCACCTCCGGCCCGGGCGCGACCAATATGGTCACCGCGCTGACCGACGCGATGATGGACTCCATTCCGCTCGTCTGCATCACCGGCCAGGTCCCGACCCATCTGATCGGCAACGACGCCTTCCAGGAATGCGACACCGTCGGCATCACGCGGCCCTGCACCAAGCACAACTGGCTGGTCCGCGACGTCGACGACCTCGCCCGCATCCTGCACGAGGCCTTCTACGTCGCCACCTCCGGCCGTCCCGGCCCGGTCGTGGTCGATATTCCGAAGGACGTCCAGTTCGCCACCGGCACCTATCAGGGCCCGAGCACCAATCCGGCCGCCGCCCACAAGAGCTACCGGCCCCAGGTCAAGGGCGACGCCCAGTCGATCCGCGCGGCCGCCGAACTGATGGCGCACGCGAAAAAGCCGGTGCTCTATACCGGCGGCGGTGTCGTCAACTCCGGTCCCCATGCGGCCCAGCTGCTGCGCGAACTGGTCGACCTGACCGGCTTCCCGATCACGTCGACCCTGATGGGCCTCGGCGCCTATCCGGCGAGCGGAAAGAACTGGCTCGGCATGCTGGGCATGCACGGCACGTTTGAAGCCAACATGACCATGCACGACTGCGATCTCATGGTCTGCATCGGCGCCCGCTTCGACGACCGCATCACCGGCCGCGTCGATGCCTTCGCGCCGGACGCCAAGATCATCCACATCGACATCGACCCGTCCTCGATCAACAAGATCGTCAAGGCGGATCTGCCGATCATCGGCGATGTCGGCCACGTGCTGGAGGATCTGGTGCGCATCTGGCGGTCCTCGTCGCTGAAGGTCGACCCGGCGGCGCTGAAGGCCTGGTGGGCGCAGATCGACCAGTGGCGGGCGCGCAACTCGCTCGCCTACAAGCCCAACGAAGACATCATCATGCCGCAATACGCCATCCAGCGGCTGTATGAGCTGACCAGGGACCGCGACACCTACATCTCGACCGAGGTCGGCCAGCACCAGATGTGGGCGGCCCAGTTCTACGGCTTCGAGGCGCCGAACCGCTGGCTCACCTCCGGCGGCCTCGGCACCATGGGCTACGGCCTGCCGGCCTGCATCGGCGCCCAGGTCGCCCACCGCGATGCGCTGTGCATCGACATCGCCGGCGACGCCTCGGTCCTGATGAACATCCAGGAAATGTCGACGGCGGTTCAGTACGGCCTGCCGGTCAAGGTGTTCGTCCTGAACAACCAGTACATGGGCATGGTGCGCCAGTGGCAGCAGTTGCTGCACGGCAACCGCCTGTCCCATTCCTACACCGACAGCCTGCCCGACTTCGTCAAGCTGGCCGAAGCCTACGGCGGCGTCGGCTTCCGGGTCGACAAGCCGGGCGACCTGGACGGCGCCATCGAGGAAATGATCGCCGTCGACAAGCCGGTCCTGTTCGACTGCCGGGTGGCGAACCTCGCCAACTGCTTCCCGATGATCCCCTCGGGCAAGGCCCACAACGAAATGCTGCTTCCCGACGAAGCCAATGACGAGGCCGTGGCCAGTGCCATCGGCGCCGCCGGCAAGGCACTGGTGTGAGGACGAAAAGATGAACGCACAAACGAACCCGACCGCCCTCTCCGCCTATTTCCTTGCGGAGGTCAGCGACAAGATCGAGACTCACACCCTGTCTGTTCTGGTCGACAACGAGCCCGGCGTTCTCGCCCGGGTCATCGGCCTGTTCTCCGGCCGCGGCTACAACATCGACAGCCTGACGGTCTCGGAAACCGAGCACGAGAAGCACCTGTCGCGGATCACCATCGTCACCACCGGCACGCCCATGGTGATCGAGCAGATCCGCAACCAGCTCGACCGGCTGGTGCCGGTGCACCGGGTGACGGACCTCACGGTCCAGGCGCGCATCACCAACCAGGAAAAGCCGCTGGAGCGGGAACTGGCGCTGGTGAAAGTGGCCGGTTCCGGCGACAAGCGCCTGGAAGCACTGCGCCTTGGCGACGCCTTCCGCGCCACGGTGATCGACGCCACGACGGATCATTTCGTCTTCGAGATCACCGGCCGCACCTCCAAGATCGAGCAGTTCATTTCCATCATGAAGCCGCTCGGCCTGGTGGAAGTCTCCCGCACCGGCGTCGCCGCCGTCCAGCGCGGTCCCGAAGGGCTTTAAGACTTGAAAACAGGGCGCCGCCGGTCGGCATTGGCGGCGCCCATTTCTGTAGCGTCGTCGTCGACATCGTTTGGCGAGCCAATCTCTCACACGTCATCCCAGACCGCGTGGCGCGCAAGCGTCATCGCGAGATCTGGGATCCAGCTGACAGCGCGAGCGGAAGCGAGCACTGCTTTCAATCTTGAATTGGACGCGCGTTCGCGCGGCTGATTTCTGGATTCCAGATCGGCGTTCAGCTTCGCCTCACTTGTCTGGAATGACGAGGGGGGACATGGTAATTCTCTGCCCATCGTCCGTTGTCTGCGTGACAACCGGAAATCGAAACTGACAAGTCAAACAGACAACATGCGATCATCGCACTTCGATCTCCAGACCTACCTCCGCCGCATCGGCCTCAGCGACTGCGCACCGACGCTGGAGGGCCTGCGGGTGCTGCAGTCCCATCACATGGCGGCCATTCCGTTCGAGAACGTGTTGCCGTTCCTGGGACAGATCCCGGATGTCCGCCCGGAAGGCGTCTGGCAGAAGCTCGTGGAAAGAGGCCTCGGCGGCTACTGCTTCGAGCAGAACACCCTGTTTGGCGAAGCGCTGGCCGCGATCGGCTTCTCCGCCCGGCCGGTGCTGGCGCGGGTGCGCAAGGGGCCGCCGGATTGGTGGAACCGAAGCCACCTCGCCTTCGTCGTCACCATCGGCGGTGAGGAACGGCTCGCCGATTGCGGTTTCGGCGGGCCCGCTCCGGCCGAACCTGTCAGCCTCGAGACGGCTGAGCCGCAGACCGTCCGCGGCCAGAATTACCGCATCCGCTTCGACAAGGAGGCACAGGAGCAGGTTCTGGAGCGCGGGATGCCCGACGGCTGGCTCGAGCTCTACAGCTTCGACCGGATGCGGCCGACCCGCCCCGATATCGAGGCGGCGAACTACATCTGCGCCACCTGGGACAGGAAACCCTTCGTCGAGAACCTGATGTTCGCCCGGCTGACGGAACGGGGCCGCCTCAGCTTCCTGAACGGCACGGCCCGGCGCAAGGACGACGGCACCGGCGAGGCCCTGCAGATCGCAACGCGCGAAGCCTTTCGCAGTTATGTCACCGAAGACCTCGGGCTTGCCTATGACGAGGCCACCATCGACGCGCTGTGGTCCCGCATGAGCGCCCTTTATCCGCCGCTCATGGAAGACGATTGACGCATCAGATCCCGCCGTCTTTCTCCCGTCATTCCGGACAAGTGAGGCGCAGCCGAACGCTGATCCGGAATCCAGAAATCAGCCGCGCGAACGCGCGCCCCTCACCCGACCGCTTCCCGTGTTTTTATGTCGCAATCGCGAAAGACAACGCGGCGGGCGGTAGACGCCCGCCCTTGTCTTTGCGTATATGTGCGCGCCCGGGCGGACATGATCGAACGTCCGGCGTCCCAAAGATTCTTGCGACACCCCGTCAGGAAGGCTCCCTGCCATGATCCACGGTCTCTCCCGACCGAAAAACCAGATTCGCTGGCTGCTGCTGGAGGGGATTTCCCCGACCGCGCACGCGATCCTGGAAAAAGCCGGCTACACCAATGTCGAGCGGCTTTCGACCGCGCTCGACAAGGACGCCCTGATTGAAAAGATCCAGAATGTCCATGTGATCGGCATCCGCTCACGCACCCAGGTCACCGAAGACGTGCTGGAAGCCGCCAAGACGCTGGTGGCCGTCGGCTGTTTTTCCGTCGGCACCAACCAGGTGGACCTGGAAGCAACGCTGATCCGCGGCATTCCGGTCTTCAACGCGCCCTTTTCCAACACCCGCTCCGTCGCCGAACTGACGATCGCCGAAACCGTCATGCTGATGCGCGGCATCTTCCCCAAATCCACCGCCGCCCACCAGGGCAGGTGGATGAAGACGGCGACCGGCTCCCACGAGGTGCGCGGCAAGACGCTGGGGATCGTCGGTTACGGCAACATCGGCACCCAGATCGCTAACCTGGGCGAGGCCATGGGCATGCGGGTGATCTTCTTCGACCTGACCGACAAGCTGCAGCACGGCAACGTCATGCCGGCCGACAGCCTGGATGCGCTGCTGGAACAGTCGGACGTGGTCTCCCTGCATGTGCCGGATACGCCGGCGACCCGCAACATGATCACGGCAAACGAAATCGCGAAGATGAAGAAGGGCGCCTTCCTCATCAACAACGCCCGCGGCAAGGTGATCGACATCGACGCCCTGGCGGCGGCGCTGAAGAGCGGTCATCTGGCAGGTGCGGCCATCGACGTATTCCCCGTGGAGCCGAAATCCAACAAGGACGAATTCGTCAGCCCGCTGCGCGGCCTCGACAACGTGATCCTGACCCCCCATGTGGGCGGCTCCACCGAGGAGGCCCAGGACCGGATCGGCGAGGAAGTCTCCAAGCGGCTGGTGGAATATTCCGACGTCGGCTCCACCATCGGCGCGGTCAATTTCCCGGCCGTTCAGCTGCCCAAGGGCACGGAGGCCACCCGCTTCATCCAGGTGCACCACAACGCGCCGGGCGCCATGCGCACCCTCAACGACCTGTTCGCCCGCCACGACCTCAACATCTGCGCCCAGTATCTGCAGTCCTACCGGGACATCGGCTACGTGGTGGTCGACGTGGACAGCCCGGTGGAGAACTCCGAGGACATCCTGGAGGAAATCCGCGCCCTGCCCAACACGATCCGGGCGCGCCTGCTGAACCGGGTGTAGGCGCAAGCGATATCGCTGGAAAATGCTTGAAAGCTCCGGCCCTGCGCCGGGGCTTTTTGCCACCTAAAAAAAACATCACATGAAGTGGACAAGAATAGGGATCAAATATTCAGATCTACTCGACTATTTGATCCGCATACACAGATCGCCTCTACTACCGCGTCCCGTCAAAAAAATATTCTCAAAACTCAAACTCTCAACTTCTCTAGAAAAGGTCGCCAAATGCTCCTGCCAACGACAACTGGGAAGAATTACTAAGTCCAATTCCACAAGCAGTGTATCTCCCTGATGAAATTTCTTCCTTTCTGCTCGGAGTAATAAATCATGTCGCACACATTCAATTACTTCGTCAGTTGAATAAGCTTTCGGCTCAGCCTCCATAGAATTTAAGAAGTCTTGATGTGGAGCGTCCTCATGAACGTTTATAAAACCGCGCCCTTTTCCTGAATTATTCAATTCAGTCATAAGGTTTTTTCTTTTCAAAGCATTTGCGACCGTGACCTCGACTTCTAGCCTACGGCCATTATCAAATTCAATAATGCAATCTGGATAAGTCTCATCCAACGCAAAACAGATTTTATCATGAACTCTTGTGTGAAATCGACAAAAACGGGCGACCGGCGTGATCTCATCGCTGAGACACTTCAGCTTCCCGCGACCCAGTCGATAATCCTCAGTAAAACCCAGCTTGTGAATAATAGGGAATATTTCATCATAGCGCCTCAAGAATGTATCTACAGAGACGCCGTTTTTTAGCGCTTCATAGAAGTCATCAAGTTCAGTTTGATCACCCATCACTCAGGTTAGCGCCCTTTGTCCGGTTTGGAATTCGAATTTTATACATGCATTTACATCAATACTAAACCCAACAGAAAAACGTCGATGGCACCAAACAAATACCTCGGCCGAACCACCCCGAAAACACCATTGTCCCTAAGGACAATTTCCCGTTTGACATCAACGGTCTTCCGGCTGATTCCTTGATAGTCCGGCCCGAGGGCCGTCCGATTTCCACCTGAAACGACCAGAAGAACCCATGACCGCCTCGCGCCTTTCCGTCAATGTCAATGCCGTCGCCATGCTCCGCAACCGGCGCGATCTGCCGTGGCCGAGCGTGACCGGCCTGGCGGCGATTGCCATGGAGGCCGGCGCCAAGGGGATCACGGTTCACCCGCGCCCCGACGAGCGCCATATCCGCAAGACGGACGTCCACGAACTCTCGGAGATGATCGAGGAGCGCTATCCGAACAAGGAGCTCTGCCTGGAGGGCTACCCGTCCGCGGACTTTCTGAAGCTCGTCGAGGAGGCCCGGCCGGAACAGGTGCTGTTCGTGCCCGACGATCCCGGGCAGCAGACCTCCGACCATGGCTGGCGGTTCGACCGCGACACCTCCGCCCTTGCAGCTGCCATCACGGCGGCGAAGAACTGGGCGGTGACGGTTTCCCTGTTCTGCGACCCCGATCCGTCAGCCCCCGAGCATGCCGCCCGCCTCGGCGCCGAGCGCATCGAGATCTACACCGGTCCCTACGGCGCCTGCTACGACGACCCGGACCGGGCGGAAAAGGAACTCGCCAGGGTGGTCGCCACCGCGGAAGCGGCACGGGACTGCGGCCTCGGCGTCAACGCCGGCCACGACCTGACGGTTGAAAACATCCCTCCCCTGATAAAGCGCGCGCCCTTTATCCGTGAAATGTCCATCGGCCACGGCTTTACGGCGGACGCGCTGATCCACGGCTTTGCGGAGAGTGTCAGGCGGTTCCGCCATGCGATGGGGGAAGTGTGACGCAGAGCGTCACACCGGGCTCCACACGAATCTGCTAAGGAGGACCGACCCGGCGCACGCTGCGCCATCAGCCGAAAGCCACTCATGCCGATCCACCTCCTCGCCCTTTGCGGCAGCCTGCGCGCCGGGTCGTCCAACAGGGCGCTGCTGGAAGCCGCGCGGCGGGTTCAGCCGGACGGGATCGGAATTTCCATCTACGACGGCATCGGCGCCCTGCCGCATTTTTCGCCGGATCTGGATAATGGCGCACTTTTACCTGATAGCGCGAAGATTTTGCGGCAAAGGGTGGAAGACGCCGACGGGCTCGTGATTTCCTGCCCGGAGTACATGCACTGCCTGCCCGGCAGCTTCAAGAATGCGCTCGACTGGATGGTGGGCTGCGAAAAGTTTCCCGGAAAGCCTGTGGCGCTTTTTCAGGCGACGTCCCGCCACGAGCACGTTCCGGCGATGTTGCGCGATGTTCTGAGGACCATGGCCGCCGATGTGATCGAAGAAGCCAGCATCGTCCTGCCGGCCACCACCAATCGGATCGAACCGGAAGCGCTCGCCGCCGATCCGGCGATAAAGGCAGCCCTTGCGGACAGGCTGCAGCATTTCGCCGGTTACATTCGGCGAAGGTCCTAGTGCATCCGGCCGCGTTCGGCCTGCAGGATGTTGTCGGCGTCGAGGCCGGCGATCGGCAGGCGCTTGTCGGAGGGAACGTCGCCGGACAGTTGCAGCGCCCGATAACGGCCGCAGCAGACGCGCAGGAACGACGTGAAATTGCCCAGGTCATGGCCGGCATCGATCGACTCGTGATGCAGCTTCGTGATGAGTTGGACCACGTTCATGCCATCGCGCGCGCCGATTTCCTCCAGCGTCATCCAGAAGAAGTTCTCCAGACGCACGCTGGTGACCATGCCATCGATCCTCAGCGAACGCGTCGTGCTTTCCCAAAGGGTCGCATCAGCTTCAATGAACAGTTTGCACATCGGATCCTCCCGGGGCTTTTCTGAAAATAGAGGGCGGACGGCCCGCTGCCAAGGCAGCAACCGTCCGCAGCCCATCTGACAATTTGCCTGTATCAGGCGGCCATGTATCAGGCGGCCATGGACCCGGCGGCCTCGCCGGACAGAACCGCCAGGAACTGGCTGAGCCATGTCGGATGGGCCGGCCAGGCCGGGGCCGTCACAAGGTTGCCGTCCGTGACCGCCGCGTCGATGGCGATCTCCGCGTAGGCGCCGCCGGCAAGTTCCACTTCCGGGCGGCAGGCCGGATAGGCCGACACCGTCCGGCCTTCGATCACCCTGGCCGCGGCAAGAAGCTGCGCGCCGTGGCAGATGGCGGCCACCGGCTTGCCGGCTTCAAAGAAATGCTTCACGGCGGAAATCACGTCTGCGTCGAGGCGCAGATACTCCGGGGCCCGGCCGCCGGGAATGACAAGGGCGTCATAGTCGGCCGGATCGACCTCGGCGAAACTCGCATTCAGCGCGAAATTGTGGCCGCGCTTTTCCGAATAGGTCTGGTCGCCTTCGAAGTCATGAATGGAGGTGGCGACCGTGTCGCCCGCCTTCTTGCCCGGACAGACCGCATCCACCGTGTGGCCGACCGCCAGCAGCGTCTGGAACGGCACCATGGTCTCGTAGTCCTCGGTGAAGTCACCGGTGATCATCAGGATTTTCTTCGCGCTCATCGCATCCTCCCGTAAGCAAGCTTGAACGGTCGGAACGCTAGCAGGCGCGCGGCGCGAGCGGGTATTAGGCCGTTACTACAGGGCGGTTTTTCAGGCGAGGCGGAGGATCAACCCGCGGCCTGCCCCTGCTCCCCGGCGTCCCTGTCCCGCCGGGCCAGCGGCAGCACGGAATGTTCCATGAGGTAGGGGGCCATCTCCGAGGCCGGCATCGGCCGGCCGTAGTAAAAGCCCTGGAAATGATCGCAGGCAAGCGTTTCCAGGACGGCCGCCTGCTCTTCCGTTTCGATGCCCTCGGCGGTCACCTTCATGTCGAGCTTGTGGCCGAGCATGATGATGGTGTCGAGGATTTCGCGCGACTTGCCGTTGCTGTGGCCGAGCGACTGGACGAAGGAACGGTCGATCTTCAGCTTGTTGAAGTTGAACTGCCACAGATAGCCCAGGCTCGAATACCCGGTGCCGAAATCGTCCATGGCGATGGTGACGCCGAGTTCCCGGAGTTCGTTCAGCTGTTGCGCCGCGTTGTGGGCCTGTTCGATCAGCAGGCTTTCCGTGACCTCCAGTTCCAGCCGGTGCGCGGCGAAGGCATAGCCGGTGAGAAGCTGCGCCACATGGTCCGGGAGACTGCCGTCCTCGAACTGCCGGGTCGACAGGTTGACGGAGACGAACATGTGCTCCGGCCAGTCCACCGCCGTCCTGATCGCCTGCTCCAGCACCCAGCTTCCGATCGGGATGATCTCGCCGGTTTCCTCCGCGACCGGAATGAACTCGCTCGGCGGAATGAAGGTGCCCTGCCCGTCCTGCAGGCGCAGCAACGCCTCGAAACCGACCACCTGGCGGTCGGCCGGATCGATCAGGGGCTGGAAATAGAGCTGGAACCGGTCCGCGGAAAGCCCGCAGATCACGGCCTCCTCCACCAGCCTGCGGCGCGCGATCGTTTCCTCAAGGTCGGGCGTGAAAACGACGCAGGTGTTCCGCCCGAGCAGCTTCGCCTGGTAGAGCGCGATATCCGCCTTGTGCATGCGGTCTTCCAGGCTCAGCCGGTCGCCCCCGTCGAGATGAACGCCCACGCTCAGGTGGCCCGTGATCGCGATACCGTCGAGCCGGACCGGTTCGCTGACCGTTGCCCGGATGCCCTCGATCAGGTCATAGAGTTCCTCGTCGGTGCGATCGGCCGCCAGAAGGACGAATTCGTCGCCGCCGATCCGGGCGGCAAGATCCGAAGGCCCCAGGTGGCTGGAGATCGCATTGCCGACATGCCGCAGGAATTCGTCCCCGGTCTTGTGGCCGAAGGTGTCGTTGATCGCCTTGAACCTGTCGATGTCGATAAAGACGACCGCCGTCCTCGCCAGGTCCAGCTTTGCGCCGCGGCGCCGTTCCTCCGCCTGCTGAAAGAACGAGTTCCGGTTGTTCAGGCCGGTGATCTGGTCGACCAGGGACAGGATCCGGACCTTTTCGCCCGTCCGGACCTGCTGGCGCATCTTGACGACATAGGCCGCGAAGGGGACCCCGAACATCAGCAGGAGCACCCCGCCCAGACCGACGGCAAGCCGGACGAAATTGCCCCGGAACAGCGAGGCGACCTGGCTCTGGTCCAGGTAGACCTCGACCACGCCAATCGGCTTGCCGTCCGCGCCGCTGACCGGAACATAGGCTTCAACATAAAGATCGGGCCGATTGGTTTTCCGTGTCCCGTCATGCACTTCGATAACAGCGACACCGCTCTCCAGAACACTTCGGGCATAACCGTTGTGATCGGTCTTCGCTCCGGGTTCGAGCGGTGTGCCGCGTTCATCCGAAATCAGGACCAGCCGGCCTTCGGCGTCGAACAGCTTGAAACGGAACACGTCGCCGACCTGCACGGCCGTCCCGATCGTGGCATTCTGGGCATCGTCGGGAACACCGGTCTCAAGAAGCGCATCCAGATCCGGCATGGCATGAGCCAGGTAATCCGCCCAGTTTCGCGCCTTGCGCTCGGCGTTGGCGGCAATGGCACTGTCCACGGTGGATTTCAGCCCGGACTGCGCCGCCCAGAACATGGCCGCGGCAAAAGAAATCAGAAAGCCGAAGACGATAGCGCCCCTGAACATCGATATTGTTCCTTTATCCCCACCAGATCCTGGGGGGGAGAGGCTAATATTTCGATAATTGAAAACAGGAACGGGTCGTGACCGGGACGATCCGTTTCATCGCCCTTATCCCGCCAGGCCTTCGCGTCTGGCCTGCTGGTGCTGGTCCTCGACCAGCCCGATCTTCCAGTAGCCGGAGATATAGGCGTCGGCCTTGTCGATGCCGCGCTCGGCGTGCACCAGCAGGCGCAACTCGCGGATGACGCCGCTCTCGCCGGCAATGCAGGTCTGGATCCGGCCTTCGGGAAACGAAAGCCCGCGAATGAACTCGATCTGCGCCGCCGACGGCCTGTCAGGGGCGTCCTGCACCAGCCAGTGGGCCTCGATGCCCTCAGGCATGGCGATCTCCTGCCGGTCGGCTTCGCAGTGGACCTCGAAGATGGCGACCCCCCTTGCCGTCTCGGGCATGGCCTCCAGGGTCGTGGCGGCGACGGGAAGCGCCGACATGTCGGCGGCCACCAGATACCAGTCGGCATGGAATTCCGTCAGCTTCACCGGCCCCGGCCCCATGAAGGCCAGGAAATCGCCGGGTGCCGCTCCTTGTGCCCACAGCGTTGCCGGTCCCTCGTCCCCGTGGGCGACGAAATCGATATCCAGTTCCAGGCTCTCCGGCCGGAACGCGCGCACCGTATAGGTCCGCACCGGATGGAGGCGCTCCTTCGGCCGGCCTTCCGCGTAGTGGGCTGAGAACGCGGCGCGGCTTTCCCCTTCGCGCGGAAAGGCGAGCTTGCAATGGGCGCCCTCCTGACCTTCTGGAAAATCGGCCAGATCGTCGCCGGTCAGCGTGACCCGGATCATGTGCGGCGTGAGATAACGGGACGACCTGACGGTCAGGATACGGGGTTTGCGTCTTTGGGGGGCGGCCATTTGGATTCCTAAACTTGAGTTATTTGCTCATATTTATAGGCTCGTCTTCCGTTTGAAAAGAGGGTCCGCCTGGGCCACCCCCGGAAGCAGGCACGCCCCATACCCATTTTCCCCCTTGACCTTGCCGCCCGCCTCCGCCATAACTCCCGAACCGTACCGTACGGTACAAACACTTTTCAGCAACCGCCATGTCCATGTCCGCCCGTACCATCGACCCCGAGTTCGAAGACATCGCCTTCACCCCGCGCCAGGAAGCGGTGCTGGAGCATGCGCTGGCGCTGCTCGTCGGCGGTGGCGAAAAGGCGCTGACGACGGCGGGCCTGGCGCGTACCGCCAACTGCTCCAAGGAAAGCCTCTACAAGTGGTTCGGCGACCGGGACGGGCTGCTTGCCGCCGTCGTCGCCTATCAGGCGAGCAAGGTGCATTTCCCGCCCGAAAGCGGCGCCACGGCGGATGCGGAAACCTTCAAGGCCCATCTCGTCGCCTTCGCCACGGAACTGCTTGCGGTCCTGTTCGGCGAGACCTCGCTGGCGCTCAACCGGCTTGCCATCGGCCAGTCGAACCGGGACGACAGCCGGCTCGGCCGCCTGCTGCTGGTGCGCGGCAAGCACATGATCTCCGCCCGCGCCCGTTCGCTGCTGGAGGCCGGGCGCCACCGCGGGCTGATCAGGTTCAACGACGCGGAAGAGGCCTACCAGGTGCTCTACGGCCTGGCCGTGCGCGACGTCCACATCCGCCTGCTTCTGGGCGACAGGCCCAGCGACGCGGAACGTGACCTCAAGGCCCAGGCGAGGGTCGCGGTCGACAGGTTTTACCAGCTCTTCGGCGTCTGACCGGCACCGGAAGACCAGACAAGTTCGAAATAGGTTCGAAATACCGGGACACCGGCAAAAGCCGGGTCCCCCATGAGAAACGGGAGAAAGGAAAACCCATGCGTGTTTATTACGATCGCGATGCCGATCTGAACCTGATCAAGTCCAAGAAAGTTCTCGTCATCGGCTACGGCTCCCAGGGCCGCGCCCATGCCATGAACCTGAAGGACAGCGGCTGCACCGAGATCGCCGTTGCCCTGCGCGAAGGCTCCACCACCGCGCTGAAGGCGGAAGCCGACGGCTTCAAGGTCATGAACGTGGCCGATGGCGCCGCCTGGGCCGACCTGATGATGATGGCCACCCCGGACGAACTCCAGGCCGATATCTACAAGGACCACATCGCCGGCAACATCCGCGACGGCGCTGCCATCGCCTTCGCCCACGGCCTCAACGTCCACTTCGGCCTGATCGAGCCGAAGGACACCGTCGACGTCCTCATGGTCGCGCCGAAGGGCCCGGGCCACACCGTGCGCTCAGAATACCAGCGCGGCGGCGGCGTGCCCTGCCTGATCGCCGTTCACCAGGACGCCTCCGGCAATGCCCATGACCTCGGCCTGTCCTACGCCTGCGGCGTCGGCGGCGGCCGTTCCGGCATCATCGAGACCACCTTCCAGGAAGAGTGCGAAACCGACCTCTTCGGCGAACAGGCCGTTCTGTGCGGCGGTCTCGTGGAACTGATCCGCGCCGGCTTTGAAACCCTGGTGGAAGCCGGCTACGCGCCGGAAATGGCCTATTTCGAGTGCCTGCACGAGGTGAAGCTGATCGTGGACCTGATCTACGAAGGCGGCATCGCCAACATGAACTACTCCATCTCCAACACGGCTGAATGGGGCGAGTACGTCACCGGCCCGCGCATCGTCACGGAAGAAACCAAGGCGGAAATGAAGCGCGTCCTGACCGATATCCAGACCGGCAAGTTCACCTCCGACTGGATGCAGGAGTACCGGGCGGGCGCCGCCAAGTTCAAGGCGACCCGCCGTCTGAACGACGCCCACCAGATCGAGGAAGTCGGCGAGCGCCTGCGCGGCATGATGCCGTGGATCAAGGCCAACGCCCTGGTCGACAAGACCAGGAACTGAGCTTCGGTATCAACCGGCATGCAGCGGCCCGCCCTCCGGCGGGCCGTTTTGCGTTTCGGTCGCGCCCATTGCCCCGGCCGCACGCCCTTGCGGGTCTCACGGCCCGTCGCCGGCCGCCACTGCCCCTACCTCCCGACACAACGGAACCGGAAAGACCTCAGGCCTCGCCTTAAAATTGCAATTCGCTTGCATCGCCACGCGTCCGTGAAACCCCGCCGGCCTGGACAGGGGGACCGTATCCTTTTGAAATCAGGCACTTGAGATCCGCCGGTTAACAAAATCCGGCCGGCAATTCCGTCGACACCCCGATCGGAAGGCCGCGGTGCCGGGATGTATTAATCCGGCAAACGCCTCTTCAAGCGCCCGGGCGCCGGTTCGTTGCACGAAGACCATGTCCGATACTGGAAAAAATGGCAGGGTGCGGAAACGCGATTTTATCACGTTTCCGGTTGTTTCCGACGTGGAACACCACGCGCTTTCAAGGGCTTAGCCTCGGGCTCTTCCTGCCCCGCCTTCCGGGCGAAACGAATTACTGCCCGATCCGGTAAAATTTTACCGACCGCGTTAAACACGCCGCAAGGGGTGGTGCCTAGTGTCCGCGACATCGTCGATACCCATGTTGCCTTGTCGTTCCCGCTCGAAAGGCTTTTCTGCCGTGGACAAATTTTCCCTTTTCTCAGCCAACGCCGTTATTCTGGTTGTATTTTCAGTCGCTTACCTTGCCGCTTTTCGCGACATGAAGCGCGCCCGCTACTGGCGGACATGGACGGTCGCGAACCTTGTGCTGGCGGCGGCCCTCATGTTCTACATCACCGAAGCCGAGCTTCCCGCCGTTGTCGTGTTCCTCGTCCCGAACGGTCTTCTCCTGGCGGGCTTTGCCCTGCACTGGAACGCGGCGCGCCAGTTCACCGGCCGCAAGCCCTGCCGCGCGCGGATCTGGCTTCCGGTCGCGATCCTGATCGCGACCGGCCTGCCTGCGATCGCCATGAACAACTACGGCCTGACCTATACCGTGACCAATATCTTGCTCACGGCCCTCGCGTTCGGCACCGCGCGGGAATATTCCGGCATGAAGGCCACGCGCCTGTCATCGCGTCACGGCCTGACCCTGGCCTATGTCCTGATCGGCACCTCGTTCCTGGTGCGTGTGTTTCAGGGGGTTGCCGAATGGCGGAACATGGGAATCGGTCTGCCCGACGACGTGATCCTGACGTTCCACCTGCTGATCTCGCTGATCTATGTCAGCGCAAGCGGCGCCTTTTCGCTCGCCATCGCGTTCGAACAGGCGGTTGCCGAGCAGCGCGAGGCCGCCCACCGCGACCCGCTCACCGGCGTCTACAACCGGCGCGAATTCGAACTCCGGCTGAAGGCCCTGCTGTGCGACGAAACCAGACAGGCGTTTGCCGTCCTGCAGTTCGATCTCGACCACTTCAAGCAGGTCAACGACCGGTTCGGCCATGTCGCCGGTGACGAGGCGCTCCAGTACTGCGCCGATCTGATCAAGTGGCATCTGCGCGAGGACGATTGCCTGGCCCGCCTGGGCGGCGAGGAATTCGCGGCCATCCTGCCCGAGATTTCCCAGGAGGAGGCGGTTCGGATCGCCGAAGCGATCCGCGAGAGCGTGGCCCAGGCCAGACTGGATTTCGCCCCGGCCGAATTCCGGCTGACCCTGTCGGCCGGCGTCTATCACGGCACGGGGAACGATCTCGGCCACAAGGCCCTGATGCGCCGGGTCGACCAGGGCCTCTATCGGTCGAAAAACACCGGCCGCAACCGGGTCTGCCTGGCCGACGCCGCCTGAGCGCCGGTCCCGTGACAGGCCGTCAGAAGGAGGCCTCGAGCAGGCGGGTGACCTCCGTGTCGCGGGCGGCCTCGGTCTTGCTGCCCATGACCACGACCAGACGGCTTTCGCCGCCCCGGTTCGCGGTCGCCACCAGATTGTAACCGGCCTCCCTGGTATATCCGGTCTTCAGCCCGTCAACGCCGGGCACCTTGCCGATCAGATTGTTCGTCGCCTTGTAGGTCCGGCCATTGAAGGTGAAGGACTTCGCGCGGAAAAAACCGGCATATTGGGGAAAACGGGTCTTGAGCACGCGCCCGAGGCGGGCCATGTCCCGTGCGGTCGTCACGTTGCCCGGGTTCGGCAATCCGCTGGCATTGGCGAACCGGGTCCGGGTCAGGCCCAGCGCCCGTGCCTGCGCGGTCATCCGGGCGGCGAACGCGTCTTCGCTGCCGGAAATGTTTTCCGCGATCGCCACCGCCACGTCATTCGCCGACTTGACCGCCAGCGCCCTGGCCGCCTGTTCGACCGTGATCGTCGATCCCGGCTTCAGGCCGATCTTGGCCGGCGGCTGGCTTGCCGCCCGGGCCGATACGGTCAGCGGGGTTGAAAGCGAATAACGGCCGCTGCCGACCTCCTCGAACAGGAGGTAGAGCGTCATCATCTTGGTGAGCGAGGCCGGATAGCGGATCCTGTCGGCATCCTGGGCGTAGAGTTCCGTGCCGGTCGCCATGTCGAGCACATATTCCGAGTAGCTGTCGGCGGCAGCCGGTGCGGTCGCGGTATAGGCGACCGCCTCCACCTGCGGCGGCGGTGCGGCCTGCGAGGCGACGGGCGTCGGCGCCACCGGCGCGCCTGCCGTCTGGCAGGCGGCCAGCACGAGCGCCATGGCCACGGCAAGCAACGGCCTTCCCGAAAATCCCCGCATGATCCGCTTCACCTCGCCCGCCTCGTTTCGGCCTCTCAGGCCTTCAGCTTGTACCCTGTTTTGAATATCCAGCGAATGATTGCAAGGCAGATGACCAGAAACAGCAGCGTCATGCCCAGCGACAGGGAGACGCTGACATCCGCCTTGCCGTAGAAACTCCAGCGGAAGCCGGAGATGAGATAGACGACCGGATTGGCCAGCGTCACCTTCTGCCAGATCTCCGGCAGCATGCTGATCGAATAGAAGCTCCCGCCCAGGAAGGCGAGCGGCGTGACGATCAGAAGCGGCACGAACTGCAGCTTCTCGAAGGTGTCGGCCCAGATTCCGATGATGAAGCCGAGCAGGGCGAAGGTCACCGCGGTCAGCAGGAAGAACGCCACCATCCAGACCGGGTGCTGCACCTCGATCGGCACGAAGAACGTGGCGGTCACGAAGATGATCGACCCCACCAGCACGGCCTTTGTCGCCGCCGCGCCGACGAAGGCGACGGTGATTTCGAAAAACGACACCGGTGCCGACAGGATCTCGTAGATCGTGCCGGTGAATTTCGGGAAATAGATGCCGAAGGACGCGTTCGACAGGCTCTGCGTCATCAGCGACAGCATGATCAGCCCGGGCACGATGAAGGCGCCGTAGGAGACACCGTCCACCTCGCTGATCCGCGAGCCGATCGCCGCGCCGAAGACGACGAAGTAAAGCGTCGTGGAGATGACCGGCGAAATGACCGACTGCATCAGCGTCCGGCCGGTGCGGGCCATTTCATAGAAGTAGATCGCCTTGATCGCCTGGAAATTCATGCCTCTGCCTTCACCAGATCGACGAAGATGTCCTCAAGGGAACTCTGGGTCGTGTTCAGGTCGTGGAAATGAACGCCGGCCCTGGACAGATCGTTCAAAAGCGTGGTGATGCCGGTCCGCTCGCCCTTGGTGTCGTAGGAATAGATCAGCGACTTGCCCTCCGCGCCGATGGTCAGGTCATGCGCCTCCAGTCCCGCCGGAAGCGCGCTGATCGGACAGTGCAGATGCAGGGTGAGTTCCTTGCGGCCGAGCTTGCGCATCAGTTCGTTCTTTTCCTCCACCAGGATGATCTCGCCCCTGTTGATCACCCCGACCCGGTCGGCCATTTCCTCCGCCTCTTCGATGTAGTGGGTGGTCAGGATGATCGTCACGCCGCGGTCCTGCAGGCGCTCCACGATGCGCCACATGTCGCGGCGCAGTTCCACGTCCACCCCCGCGGTCGGTTCGTCCAGGAACAGCACCTTCGGTTCATGGGCCAGCGCCTTGGCGACCAGAAGCCGCCGCTTCATGCCGCCCGACAGCGCCATGATCGGCGCCCTGCGCTTGTCCCACAGGCTCAGGTCCTTGAGAATGTCCTCCACCAGGGCCGGATCGCGCCGCAGACCGAACAGTCCGCGGCTGAAGGACACCATGTCGATGACCTTCTCGAAGTGGGAGACCGGCATTTCCTGGGGCACCAGGCCGATCAGCCGGCGCGCCTCGCGATAGTCGCGGATGGCATCGAAACCGCCGACGGTGATGGTGCCCGACGAGGGGCGGATCAGCCCGCAGATCGTGCTGATCAGGGTCGTCTTGCCGGCGCCGTTGGGGCCGAGCAGCGCGAACACCTCGCCCTCGGTGATGTCGAGCGACACCGACTTGAGGGCCTCGAAGCCGCCGTCATAGGTTTTGGTCAGGGACTGGACAGAAATGATCGCGGACATAAATCGATTTGATCTTGAAACCTTGTTGAAGGCCGGATCGCGCCTCGACCGCTACGTGCCAAGGCCGGCCGGACCCGGTTTCGGGAACATAGGCATCGCGGTGCCCTGTGCCAAGGCCGGCCCGATATTGTTTCCCTTGCGTGAACAGACTGTTTGTCAGACGCACATGGGAACCTGTTCCCCGTCCCTTATCTTAGTGGAAAACACGTAACGGAGACAGGATCAATGTCCATTCGCCCCGTGACCCACATCGGCACCACCCAGCCGACCCTTGAAGGTGCCGGCGTCAAGCTGGAACGCGCCTTCGGGTTCCAGGATCCGGAGATGCTCGACCCGTTTCTGCTTCTCGACGACTTCCGCAACGAACGTCCTGAAGACTACCTGGCGGGTTTCCCCTGGCATCCGCACCGCGGGATCGAGACGATCACCTACGTCCTGTCCGGAACGGTGGACCACGGCGACAGCCTGGGCAACACCGGCAGCCTCGGCGCCGGCGACGTTCAGTGGATGACCGCCGGCCGCGGCATCATGCACCAGGAAATGCCGAAGGGCGACGACAAGGGACGCATGCACGGATTTCAGCTCTGGGCCAATCTGCCGTCCTCGCTGAAGATGACCGAGCCGCGTTATCAGGATGTCAGCGCCGGGGAAATTCCGGTCATCACCGATGACGACGGCACCACGGTGCGTGTCATCTGCGGCGAGTTCTGGGGCAGGTCCGGCCCGGTCGACGGCATTGCCGCGGATCCGCAATACCTGGACGTCTTCGTTCCCGCCGGCGTTGAGAAGCGGCTGAAGGTCGACACCTACAAGCAGACCTTCGCCTATATATTCGAAGGTTCCGGCGCCTTTGCCGGCGCCTCTGATCCCTTCGGCGTTCTGACCGAAAAGGAGCTGAACGGCACGGAACTGCATGTTCGCGACCGGACCGGAAACCGGTCCCTGGTCATTTTCGGTTCGGGCGACGAAGTCGCCGTCCAGGCCGGGGAGGAAGGCGTCCGTTTCCTGCTTGTGTCCGGCGCGCCGATCAGGGAGCCGGTTGCCTGGCATGGTCCGATCGTCATGAACACCCGGGAAGAGCTCATTCAGGCCGTCAACGAACTGCGCAGCGGCACCTTCATCCGCTAACCTCCCGACTTGCCTGCCCACCAGGCAAGAACTGGCGGCATCCATCCTGGATGGATGCCGCCTTTTTCTTTTCCAGGGGTCGGGACGCTTGCCCGATACTCGCAGGCAGGCTACCCCTAGGAAAACTTGCTTCTGACGGAACGGGCCAAAGACTGCGGCATGACCCTGAAACTCCGCCCGGCGCACGCGGGCGATACCGGCATACTCACCGATATCCTGCACCGGTCCAAGGCCTCATGGGGATACGCTCCGGACAAGGTCGAGGCGTTTCGCAACGAATACCGGATCACCCAGGCAACGCTCGCATCGCTCGACGTCGTCGTTGCCGAAGTTGACGGCCGCGCAGTGGCCTTTGCCGGCGGCAGGATGCGCGAGGACTGCCTCTATCTTGAATTCCTGTTCGTGGCACCGGAAGCCAAACAGCGCGGCATCGGCAGCCTGCTCTTGCAGCGCATGGCCGACCGGGCAAGGACCTGCGGCAAGGTCCGGCTGGTGCTGGAAAGCGATTATTTCGCGCGCGGCTTTTATGAAAAGCGCGGGTTCAGGGTCCTGTCGGAACGGCCGAGCCAGATGTCGCCCGAAGGCGCCATTCCGATCATGGAGAAATCCCTCCATGCCGAAATCTTCCCGCTGGCATCGGTCAGCCTCACCATTGATCGAAAGGCCCGGTGGGCGTTCGAACGCCGGCACGCCGGGGAGATCGAGGCCCATTGGGCCGAGCTCCTCCGGCAGAACCCCACGCTCTGGAACGGGCGCACGCTGAAGCTGGCCGGTTACACCCTCGCCGACGGCCATTTTACCGGCACCTGCCGGGAATGTTCCTATGCCGCCTTTCTCGCCTGGCGCGACTGGGGTGCCCCGGATCTTGAGACCCGCAACATTTTCGGCTCCGCCGTCCTGCGGGCCGCTGACGGCGCCCTGCTCTACGGGGTCATGTCGCAAACCACGGCCAACTCCGGCCGGATCTATCCGCCGGGCGGAAATCTGGATCCCGCCGATATCCGTCCCGACGGCTGCGTGGACATTCTCGGCGCCATTTTCCGCGAACTGGAGGAGGAGACGGGCCTCCGCGCGCAGGACATCACGCCCGGACCGCTCTATGCGATCCTGGACGGACCCCGGATCTCCATTGCCCGTGTCCTCGATGTTCCCCTTGCCGCCGCGCCCCTGCGCGAGCGGATCCTGCGGCATTCGCAGGCAAGCGAGGAACAGGAACTCTCCGATATCCGCATCCTGCGTCATCCACAGGATCTGGCCTCGCCGGATTTCGTGCCGTTCGCCCGCGATATCGCAAGACTGCTGCTGCCCGCATCCGCACCGGCCTGAGTTAATCCTTTATTGTCCAATGCGCAAAGCTACGGGGTGGCAGTCGGAACTCTTCCGTGCAACAGTCCGGTCTCGTCCGATGCCTCTGAAAACCCATGGAGAAACCGCCGATGGGCCGTCGCTACGCCGTCCTCGATGTCTTCACCAACAAGTCACTCGCCGGAAATCCGCTCGCCGTGGTGCTCGATGCGGACGGCCTGAGCGACGAGCGCATGCAGGCGATCGCCAAGGAATTCAACCTCTCCGAAACGGTTTTCGTGTTTCCGCCGGAAAATCCCGGACACACGGCCAACATCCGCATTTTCACACCGGCACTGGAACTGCCCTTCGCGGGCCATCCGACCGTCGGAACGGCGATCCTGATGGCCATGGAACGGTTCGGCGACGTCAGCGGCGAACAGGACGCGGTCGTGGTTCTGAAGGAAAACATCGGCGCCGTGCGCTGTGCCGTGGTGCTGCGGGAAAACGCCGCCGCCTTCGCCGAGTTCGATGTGCCGAAGCTGCCGGAACCCGCCGGACCGACCCGGGACAAGGCGCTGATCGCGGCTGCCCTCAGCCTCGATCCGGTTGACATCGGTTTCGAAAACCATACCCCTTCCCGCTATCAGGTCGGCGCCCCCTTCACCTTCATTCCGGTCCACGACCTCGGTGCCCTGGCCCGGGCCAGGCCGGATCTCACCGTCTGGCACGATGCCTTCGGCAGCGACACCCACACGGACGCCTATGTCTATTGCCGCGAGACGCGCGCCCATGAGAGCGCGTTCCACGCGCGCATGTTCGCGCCGGGCATGGGCATCACCGAGGATCCGGCGACCGGCTCGGCCGCCGCGGCCTTTGCCGGCGCCATCCATTTCTTCGACGACCTGCCCGGCGGCACGCACCACATCCGCATCGAACAGGGCTTCGAAATGGGCCGTCCGTCGCTGATCGACCTGGAAATCGACATCGAAAACGGCGAGATGCACGCCATCCGCATCGGCGGCCAGGCGACCCTGGTGGCGCGCGGCGAACTCTTCGTCTAGCCTGTGCCCTGTCCGGCCGAAACGGCCTGCACAGGAGGGACGAGGACGCCATGATTACGCTTTTGACAATACTGCATGTTCTGGCCTTTACCGCGGGCGTCGGCGGCGGACTCGCCAACCTCCTGATCATGCGTGCGGCCAACGCGGCCGATGCGGATGCCGCAAGGATTCTGCGAGGGGTCATGCCGCGCATCGCGACCATGAGCTTCCACTCCGTCATCCTCCTGTGGATTACCGGACCGCTGCTTTTATGGATTGCCTATGACGGCGGCGCGGGGCTCGGCCCCCTGTTTCACCTGAAGATGCTTTCCGTCGTCCTCCTGACCGCGGTCGCGGTGACCGGCCGGATCACCATGAGCCGGCTCAAGGCCGGCAAGCCGGCCCGTTTCGCGCCGCACATGCCGAAGATCGCCATGCTCGGCTCGCTTTTCGGCGTTAGCACCATCGTTCTGGCGGTCCTGGCCTTCTCCTGACGCCGTTCCGCGTGACGCGTTCCCAGCAAGGAAATTCCGATGATCCCGGCTTCGAAAAGCTTTCTCGCCCGCCTGATCCTCGCGGGCGCGCTCGGCCTTGCCGGCCCGCTTGCCGCCTTTGCCCAGCAGGCCGCCGATACGGTCGCGCCGGAAAGCGGCAGCGCGGTGCCGCAGAGCTTCCAGGCCCTGTCGCCTGAGGCCCTTTCCTCGCTTGAGACGAAGGCCCTTGGCAAACCGGTCGAGACGAAGACCTGGATGATTTCCGCCGCCAATCCGCTGGCGGCGGAAGCCGGCGCCAGGGTGCTGAAGTCCGGCGGCAGCGCCGCCGACGCGCTGGTTGCCATCCAGACCGTGCTCGGTCTCGTCGAGCCGCAATCCTCCGGCCTCGGCGGCGGCGCCTTCCTGGTCTGGTACGACGCGGCAACCGGCAAGCTGACCACGCTCGATGGCCGCGAGACCGCCCCGCTCGCCGCCCGCCCCACCGCCTTTTTGAACGAGGACGGCGAACCGCTGAAATTCTTCGACGCGGTGGTCGGCGGCCGGTCGGTCGGAACGCCGGGCACGCCGAAACTCCTGGAAGAGGCCCACAAGCGCTGGGGCAAGCTCGACTGGGCGCCGCTGTTCCAGGATGCCATAGACCTTGCCGAAAACGGCTTCACCGTCTCCCCGCGCCTCGCCGCGCTGGTGGCCGGAGACCCCGACCGCCTCGGCCGGTTCCCCGCCACGCGCGCCTATTTCTTCCCCAACGGCAAACCGGTCAAGGCCGGCGACAGGCTTCAGAACCCGGACTACGCCGCCACTCTGGAGGCCATTGCAAACAACGGAACCAAGGCCTTCTACTACGGCGAGATCGCCCGCGACATCGTCAGGACGGTGCAGACCGCGCCCGGCAATCCGGGCACGCTCTCCGACAGGGACCTGTCCCTCTACGAGGTGATCGAACGCGAGCCGGTCTGCGTCGACTATCGCGACCGGGACGTCTGCGGCATGGGCCCGCCCTCGTCCGGCGCGCTCACCGTCGGCCAGATCCTCGGCATGCTCGACCACTATGACCTGGCGGCCCTCGGACCGGACGATCCGCGAAGCTGGCGACTCATCGGCGATGCCTCCCGGCTCGCCTTCGCCGACCGCGGCCGCTACATGGCCGACGTGGATTTCGTGCCGATGCCGCTGAAGGGCCTCGTCGACGAGGACTATCTGGAGGACCGCGCCGAGCTTCTTGAGGGCGACGACGCCCTGCCCGAGGTTACGCCCGGATCCCCGCCGTGGGACCACGCCATGCTTCTGTCCGACGACGAGGCCATCGAGCTTCCCTCCACCTCCCACATTTCGATCGTGGATGCGGCCGGCAATGCGCTCTCCATGACCACCACCATCGAGAACGGCTTCGGCTCGCGCCTGTTCGTGCGCGGCTTCCTGCTCAACAACGAACTGACCGATTTCTCCTTCCGCACCCACAAGGACGGGGTGCCGATCGCCAACCGGCTGGAGCCGGGCAAGCGGCCGCGCTCGTCCATGGCGCCGACCATCGTCATGAAGGACGGCAGGCCGGAACTGGTCATCGGCAGCCCGGGCGGCAGCCGGATCATCGGCTATGTGGCGCAGGCGATCATCGCCCATCTCGACTGGGGCATGAACGTTCAGGAGGCCGTCTCCCTGCCCCACCTGGTCAACCGCTTCGGCACCTATGACCTGGAAGCCGGCACGAAGGCGGAAAGCCTCGCCGGACCGCTGGAAGCCCTCGGCTACAAGGTCGGCACCCGCGACCTCAACTCCGGCCTCCACGCCATTGCCGTCGGCGAAACGCTGCAGGGCGGCGCGGATCCGCGGCGGGAAGGCATCGCGATCGGGGAGTAAGAGTTTTTAATCGCGGCTGCCTACCGGCAATCCCGGCGGCTAATTTCTCCGCCCGGCTGGACGGTGTCGCATAACACCGCCCCGTTCAGCTCCGCCGGATCAAGGTCAATCCGCGAAAGATCGAGCCCGGAAAGATCGGCCCCGTTCAGGTCACAGATGCGCGCGCCCGGCAGGTTCTCGAAAACCGCGTAGACGGCGCCGTCTGCGAGACGGAAGGCGTGCCCCGTCCCAATCAGGTCGCGCACCATCTTGCCCGTGAAGCCATCCGCCAGTTGCTTTTCGGAATAACACGACCCGCTCTCGGCCCGTGCCGTCCCGGCAGCGCAAAGGGCGAACAATCCGGACAGCAGAATTTTCGCGGCGGTCTTCATGGCGCGATCATAACACGCTCGGGCCAGGACCAACTCTTTCACTTTGCCTCCGATCGGTGCAGCAAAAACGTCCCGCCCGGGAATTCCTGTGCCATCGAACAGTCCATTCCCCCTTGCCAATTATTTCCCGATCCCCTAGAAACCTGAACAAAGATTAACGTCCCGGTCACGTTTCTGCGGCACGCTTCAATGCCAAAGATTGCACGTGACCTGAATAAAGGCCCTGAAACACCGATGATCGCGACCCGCGATAGGACCGGTTCTTTCAACGACGCGCTTCCCCCGCGCGGCGGCCTCATTCTACTTGGCGACCTCCTTCTGCTTAGCTGCCCCTGAGCGTCGGCTGATCCGCATCCTGCGGACGGGCACTTAGGGGAGACAAAGCGCATTCACCAGTTCAAGACAGACTGATCGCGCGCCGGAGCACTGTCCGATATCCGCTCTCAAGGCCGCCGATCCACGGGAAGGAATAAACCGATGACCGCCCCCCAAAACGGTACTGCAAAAGATCAGGTCCGCATCTTCGATACCACCTTGCGCGACGGCGAGCAGTCGCCCGGCGCCTCCATGACCCTGGAAGAAAAGCTGCAGATCGCCGAAATCCTCGACGACATGGGCGTCGACATCATCGAGGCCGGCTTTCCGATCGCCTCCAACGGCGACTTCGAGGCCGTCAGCGAGATCGCCAAGCGGTCGAAGAACTCGGTGATCGCGGGCCTCGCGCGCGCGATCCACGCCGACATCGACCGCTGCGGCGATGCGGTCCGGCATGCCGAGAAAGGCCGGATCCACACGTTCGTGTCCACCTCGCCGATCCACCTGCAGTTCCAGATGAACAAGACCGAGGATGAAGTCCTCGACATCATCACCGACACGGTGACCCGCTCGCGCAACCTGATCGACGACGTGGAATGGTCGGCCATGGACGCGACCCGCACGCCGATCGACTACCTGTGCCGCTGCGTGGAAGCCGCCATCAGGTGCGGCGCGACCACCATCAACCTGCCCGACACGGTCGGCTACGCCACGCCGGACGAGTACAAGCAGATGTTCGTCGACATCCGCAACCGGGTGCCGGACGCGGACAAGGCGATCTTCTCCGTCCACTGCCACGACGACCTGGGGCTCGCGGTCGCCAACTCGCTGGCCGGTGTCGCCGGCGGCGCGCGCCAGATCGAGTGCACCATCAACGGCCTGGGCGAACGGGCCGGCAACGCGGCGCTGGAGGAAGTGGTCATGGCGATCCGCACCCGCGCCGACGTGCTGCCCTACACCTGCGGCGTCGACCCGCATTACCTGACCCGCGCCTCCAAGCTGGTTTCCGGGGCTTCCGGCTTCGCGGTCCAGTACAACAAGGCCATCGTCGGCAAGAACGCCTTCGCCCACGAAAGCGGCATCCACCAGGACGGCATGCTGAAGAACGCGGAAACCTACGAGATCATGCGGCCCGAGGACGTCGGCGTGAAGGCCACGTCGCTGGTCATGGGCAAGCATTCCGGCCGCCATGCCTTCAAGGACAAGCTGCGCGAACTGGGCTACGAACTGGGCGACAACGCCCTGCAGGACGCCTTCCGCCGGTTCAAGGACCTGGCCGACCGCAAGAAGCACGTCTATGACGAGGACATCGAGGCCCTGGTCGAGGACGAGATCTCCATCGCCAGCGAGAACACCAAGGTGATCGCCCTGACCGTGATCGCCGGCACCGGCGGCCCGCAGAAGGCGATCCTGACCATGGACGTCAACGGCCATCACGAGACCCGCGAATGCACCGGCGACGGCCCGGTCGACGCGACCTTCAACGCCATCAAGGCGATCGTCCCCCACGACGCCACCCTGCAGCTCTACCAGGTGCATGCGGTGACCGAGGGTACCGACGCCCAGGCGGAAGTCTCCGTCCGCCTGGAATCGGGCGGCCGGATCGCAACCGGCAAGGGCGCCGACACCGACACCCTGGTCGCCTCCGCCCGCGCCTATGTCTCCGCCCTCAACAAGCTGGCCCTGCGCCAGCAGGGCAGCAACCCGGGCGCGCTGAAGGCAAGCTGACCGGCCTTTCGGCAGCCTGAAAAAACGAAACGGTGGCGCCGGGCGCCACCGTTTTTTAGTTTTGAGAAGCGACTTCCAGCCGGTCAGGTGATGGATCCGACGACACCTTCGAGCAGGTAGTCGGTCCCCCACAGCGCACCGTCGTAGAGACCGAGCGTTCCCTCGATCACCGTGTTGCCCTCGTTGTCCTTGAGCGGGCCGACGAAGATCGGCGCGCCGCCCTTGAGTTCGTCGATCGCAGCTATCGCCGCGGCCCTGGCGCCTTCCGTCGCGCCGGCCCCGAACGGGGAAGAGGCGACCATGTCCTTGTCGTAGCCGCCCTCGTTGAGGTTCGGCAGCTTCTCGCCGCGCTGGATCATGCCCGCATAGGCGGAATAGACCGTGCCCCACTTCAGCTCCGCCCCGGTGATGAACCCGTTCGGCGCCAGCGGCGACTGGTCCGCATTGTGGCCGCAGCACTTGACGCCGCGCGCCTCCGCCGTTTCGACCACCACCTTCGGACTGTCCACATGGCAGGCGATGACATCGCAGCCCGCATCGACCAGCGCGTTGGCGGCTTCCGCCTCGCGCACCGGCAGGGACCATTCGCCGGTGATGATCAGCTGCACCGTCACGTCCGGATTGACCTTGCGCGCGCCCAGCGTGAAGGCGTTGATGTTGCGCAGAACCAGGGAAATCGGCTTGGCGGCGACGAAGCCGATCTTGTTGGTGGTGGTAGACAGGCCCGCGGCCACGCCGTTCACGTAATGCGCCTGATCGAGATAGCAGAAATAGCCGCCGAGGTTGTCCGGGTGCTTGTCGGCCGACCACAGCGACGTCGGATGGCGGAATTCCACATCCGGATACTTTTTCGCCGCCTCGATCATGAACGGATCGAAATAGCCGAACGAGGTCGGAAACAGGAGCGATGCGCCGTCGAGCTGGATCATCGATTCCATGGATTTCATCACCGCGTTGGTTTCCGGCACGTTTTCCTCTTCCACCACGGTGACGTCCGGGATCTCCTTCAGCGCCTTGGCCGCGACCGCATGGGCCTGGTTCCAGCCGAAATCGTCCTTCGGACCGACATAGATCATGCCGATGGTCGTGGCCGCCGCCCGGGCCGGCATCAGCCCGGAAGCCATCAGTGCGCTGCCGGCGGTTCCGGCCAGGAACCCGCGGCGGGTTACAGTCAGTCTGTTCATGTCACTTCCCCTCTTCTTCAACCGATGCGCCGGTATTTCATTCCGGACGCAAATTCCCGTTCGCCGGAGCGTCAGCCCCCGCGTTGCCGCCGGCTCTTTCGCCGGCCACTGGTCTCAATGGGTCCGCTTCTTGCGGCTTCTGTCAGGCCTGCTTCTCACCCAGACCCGGAATGGCCGGCATGCCCGCGGCCAATCCGTTCTCCCAATCCTCAAGCGACGGCGTCACCAGGTCGAATTGCTGGCGCGTCGTCGAATAACCGTGGCCGCCCATGCGTCCGACCGCGTTCAGTCCGATCTGGTCCACGTATTTCCTGCCCCGGTCGACAAGATCCGGGCGCAGGAAGACGCCCTTGACCTCGCCGAGGATGATTTCCCGGCTCTTGCCCAGTTCCAGCGTCATGTAACGCCGGCACTCCAGTGCCGCCGGCGCTTCTCCAATCCGCGGGCTGCAGACATGGGTGCCGGCGATCGCGGTCAGTCCGGCCATCTCCAGCTCGTCCACCTCCGGCGGAAACCTGACGGCACAGACATTCATGCCTTCCACGAGGTTTTCATCGACAATGTTGACCGTGAATTCCTCGGTCATGCGGATGTTGTGGGCGGTATCCTTGAAGCGCATGTCGGCATGGTTCTCCACTCCGAGGGCGACAATGGCCGGGTCGGCGCTCAGGCAGTTGAAGAACGAATAGGGCGCGGCATTGACGATGCCGTCCGGGCTGACCGTCGTCACGAAGGCGATCGGCCGGGGCACCACCGTGCCGATCAAAAGCTTGTAGCGGTCGCGCGGCGACAGCTCGGCGAAATCGAAATGCTCGTAGTCCTGCGCGGTCATGAATGAAGCTTTCGTTTGGCCGCGGGCGCATCCAGGCCGATTTCGCCGGCATGGCGCGACAGGATATCGACGAGGCTGGGGCCCTCGCTCCCCTCGCGGTTCAGCGCCCGGCCCTCGAGCGCGCCGACATGGTCGTCCATCAGCCGGACGGCGGCCTCCGCATCGCCCTTTTCCAGCGCCGCCAGGATTTCGCCGTGCTCGCACACGGCGCAGTCCGTCGAGTGCGGCCGTCCGTAGACGGCCAGGATCAGCGAACAGCGCGAGACGAGCTGGGTCATGTAGCCGAGCAGGGTCTCGTTTTCCGTCAGTTCGGCGAGCAGGATGTGAAACCGCTCCGCAAGCCGGACGGAAATGCGAAGGTCGCCCGTGTTGCGCGCCTCGTCCTCTTCCGCCACATGCGCCTTCAGGGACGAGGCGGTCTTTTCCGACCAGCGCTCCGAGACAATGCGGATCGCCTCACGCTCCAGCGCGCGGCGCACCCGGAAGACGTCCTTGGCCTCCTCCAGGCTCGGGCGCGCGACCGTGGCCGTGCGCTTGCGCCCGGTTTCCACCAGGCCGTCGCTCTGCAGGCGGGCAAGCGCCTGGCGGACGATGGTCCGGCTGATGCCGAACGGCGCGCCGATCTCGTCCTCCGGCAGCTTCGCCCCGGGCTTGAGATCCTGTTCCATGATGGCCTGCCGAAGCGCCAGATAAACCATGTCCGCCTTGCTCTGATTTTTCGTCATGACGTCAACCTGTCGATCTCATCCATTTTTGTATCCTTGAGTTTATCTTGCAAGTATACCTGATGCGCAAATAAGCGCCACAGCGCTCAAATTATGGGCTCGAAAATCCGCCGACCACAGCCGTCCCCGATGCGATTTTCCCATGAATTCCATCCGGTTGCAGCCAGATTCCAGGAGAGTAAAAGGGGACGGAGGCCTTGTTTGACATTTTCACGTATACGCGATTATCTGATTTTAGTATGCGAAAAACACCTCAAGGATGGAGCCCGACATTGCCGGACCAGAACGAAGCCCGCCGGGTCACGGTTCATTTGAACCAGCAGCAGCTTGAACTGATTGACCGCACCCTTGGTAAAGGCATAGCGACCAGCCGGGAAGACCTGCTGCGCCTGGCCTTGCGCGAATATTCGCAAGCAAGACAGGAGGCCTCCTGATGGATGCGCCGGCCACCGCCAGAACCCTGGTATCCGAACGCATACTGGAACCGGGAACCGGAAAGGCGATTGAACTCCTGAAGGGCCAGATCCTGCGGATCGAGCAGGTCGCGGGCAACCAGTGCGTGGACTTCAACTGCTTCAACCTGCACGACTACAAGGAATTCATGCATTGCGGGCGTACCCGCACGGTGCACGGCTTCAATCCGACGGAAGGCACCTTCCTCTGGTCGGCCCCGCCCCGCGAAAATGCCATGCTCTATATCCTGAAGGACACGGTGAAGCGGAACGACGTCCTGTTCCCCCGGTGCAGCGCCTTTCTTTACGAAAGCGCCTACGGCTTCGACGTGCACACCAACTGTCACGACATCCAGTCGGAAGCCCAGCGGGAATACGGCCTGACGCCGGACGACGTCCACGACAGCTTCAACTTCTTCATGTGCACAGAGGTCACCTCGGAGGGTGTCGCCAACATCACCCGCCAGGACAGCAAGGCCGGTGACCATGTCGAGCTACTGGCCCTGATGGACGTTCTCGCCATTCCCAATGTCTGCGGCGCCGATGTGATGCGCACCAGCAATTTTTCGCTGAAACCGGTGAAGCTGAGTGTCTTCGAGGCAACCGACGCCGAACTTGCCGCCGTTCCGAAGGTGCCGGTGATGCGGAGCCAGCGGACGCCCGCCCAGTTCCGCAATGCCACGATCAAGGCGACGCGCGAACTCGCCCGCGATCCGGACTACGTGCCGGCCTTCCCGAACACGCCCATCATCGAGACACCGCTGGAGGTGGATCTGAGCCCGCAGGAAGCCGCGCTTCTCGACAAGTTTGCCCGACGCGATCTTTACGGCGAGGACGACGGCGCCGCTCTGCGGGATATCCTGTTCACCTGGTGGGAGGAAAAATTCCTGAACGCCGCCAGCGGCGCGCCGTCCGTCACCTGAGAAAGGCCGGGCCGGGCGGCACGATCGGGATTGACCGGAGGAGCCTGTCGCATACCTTGGGCCGGACAAGGAGACCCGCAGATCATGTGGCAAGCGATCGCAAACGCTCTGGCAAACGGCCATGACCTGACCGGTCACCCGCAGGAAATGACAATCGCGGGCGATGTCTCCCGCTGCGAAAGCCGGCCCGTTTCCGACCTGGCGCTGGCGGCCGTGTCTTCCGCGGTCGCGGCTGTTCGCGCCCTCTCCGGCACCGGAGGCAAGGCCATGATCGACCGCAATCTGGTCGATCGGTGGTGCAAGACCAGCGTCACGCCCATCGGCTGGAAACTGCCGTCCCAATGGGATGACTTCGCCAGGGACTACGCCACCCGAGACGGCTGGATCCGGCTGCACACCAATGCCCCGCACCACCGCGCCGCGGCTCTTGCCGTCCTTGGAAATCCCGAAACAGGAGAAGAAGCGGCCAAGCGGATTTCGGACTGGAACGCAGAGGACCTGGAAACCGCGATCGTCGGAGCCGGCGGCTGCGCCGCCGTCCGGCGCGACACCGCACACTGGAGAACCCGTCCGCAGGGCCAGGCCGTCGCCGCGGAGCCGACCGTGGCCTGGACGGAGCACCCTGCGCAAAAAACGCCGTGGCGGCCGACAAGCCCAACACGCCCCCTTGCCGGCCTGCGCGTGCTCGACCTGACCCGCGTTCTGGCGGGTCCCGTCTGCACCCGGTTCCTGGCCTGTTTCGGCGCCTCGGTCCTGCGTATCGACCCGGAAAGCTGGAACGAGGAAGGAAATGCCATCGAGATGACGGTGGGCAAGACCTGCGGCACGCTCGATCTCAAGACTGAGGAAGGCCGCGACACGTTCCTGAAGCTTGCCGGCGAGGCCCATCTGATGGTGTCGGGCTACCGGGCCGATGCCCTGGAGCGCCTCGGGCTCGGACCGGAGGCGCTCCGGGCCGCAAATCCCGACCTGATCACGGTGTCCCTGAATGCCTATGGTTGGACCGGCCCCTGGCGGACCCGGAGGGGGTTCGACAGCCTCGTGCAAAGAAGCACAGGCCTGGCAGCGCCCGGCCCGGACGGACAACCCAAAGGCCTTCCCTATCAGGTGCTGGACCATTCGACGGGATATCTGATGGCCGCCGCCGCGATTCACGCCCTCATCAGGGCATCGTCCAAGGGCGTGGTTTCATCGGCCCGGCTTTCGCTGGCGCGCCAGGCCCATCTCCTGCTCGACCACTGGCAGGACGCGCCGAAACCCTCGGATGTTCTTCAGTCCGATCTCAGCCGCAACGAGCCGACTTTCGAGGCAACGGCCTGGGGCGATCTTAAACGCCTGCCGCTGCCGTTCGAAATCGAAGGCGTTGCCGCGGGCTGGCGGTGCCCCGCCCATCCGCTGCGCTCAGATCAACTGGGATGGCGAAACGAAACCGGAAATCAGGCGCTCATCACATAGCTCTGCATGGCCGGGCTCAGCATCTGGAAGACGTCGCAGGGGTACCCCGCGATGCGCCGGCTTTCCCGGTAGGCGAACCCGGTTTCCAGCAGGACCTCCCGGGCCTGTTTGTTATCGGTGCGGACCATGGCGACCAGGTGGGAGAAATAGGTGTTGTCGAAAAACCAGTCGGCCAGCGCCCGGCACATGCGGGCCGGCAGTCGCGGATCCTTCGCGAGTGCCGCTTCGGTGTAGCAGTAGCTCAATTCGATTTCCGACGTTTCCTCGAAGGCCGAAAATCCGGCCCAGCCAAGAAATCTGCCTTCGGCGGAAACCGCTTTCCACCGGCTGAAACCGTGACTGTCCCCGCTTTTCTCCGCCTCCAGCAGAAACCTTTCCGCGTCTTCGGCCGTCCAGGCTGCCGGATCGGGCGCGGAATATCGGTCGACACCGGCGTTGCGGTGAAGATCCTGTACGAGGTTCACATCGGAACGGGAAAAGGGCACGAGGCGAATGGCCCCGCACTTCAGAACAACCTCCTGCACTGTGGCCTCCCTGTGCACGTCGTTACCGTCGAGAAGTAGTCGACCTCTCGTTCGACAACCGCTTTTCAGGTAGTCGGAAAATGTGCCGTTACAAAGGCAAAATATTCTAAATCCCGATCAAAATCGGATCCCTGCGTTTTATCCGCAGACTTATGCAGCGTCTTTCCACAGTGCGCCGCACAATCGACAAAGATGAGACCACATCAGCCGTTGACGAATATCAGGTTAATACTTGGAATCAGGATCTTAGCCGGCACAAAAGGAATCGGCTTTATCCTCAGGACTTTCAGCCGAACTCCGGCCCGGGGCATCGCGGCATCCGGTCATCTCGGGTTACGCGCCGGCAGCCGGCCTTTACGCCAGCAGCAGGAGATGGGCCGGGCAGATCCGGCAATCGGAAGATCCGAATCCGGGAACCGGCATTTTCGTGCCCGGAAACGCCGACGCCCTTCCAAGAAGGCCGCATTCATTCGCCTCTGGCACAACGATCCCCGCGATCTCCGCAGCCGCGCCGCTCAGGTAATCGATATGCCAGCGCAGGATCTTGTCCCGGCGCAAGTGGCGCCCGAGCCGGGCCCGTACCCCGCCCGGGCCATTGGCACTGCCGCAATAAAGATAAAGCCCGGGCGCAAGCACCGGGTTCCCCAGCCGGGGAAGGCCAAGACTGACGGACTCCGGGAGCCGCAGCAGCAGACCGTAGGTTCCAGGGCCCGCGGGCAGCCCGTCCGCCTCCCCTTCTCCGACAAGAACGCTCGCGCCGAGCCGCCCGGCGATATCCGCCGCCTCGGCAGGCATCGGCCGGATCACCGGCCCAACCTTTCCGCGATCCGCTTCGCCATCTCGTCCGCCCGTTCCGCGGACGGGTCCAGACGCTCCCAGTCCGCCATCTGGTTCCGGAACCAGGTCTCCTGGCGCTTGGCGTACTGGCGGGTGGCCACCGTCAGCCGCCGTTCGGCCTCCTCCCGATCGATCTCACCGGCAAGCAGGGCCTCGATTTCCTTTACCCCGATGGCGCGCATGGCCGGCAGGCTCTTCGGCAGGTCCAGTTGCAGAAGTGCCCGGACCTCTTCGATGCCGCCGCCCTCCAGCATCAGCGCCGCCCGCTGGGCGATCCGCTCGTGCAGCCAGGCGCGCGTCGGCGCCAGCACCAGCCGCAGGCATCGGTCCGCGGAAAGAAGCGGCTCCCCGTGCGTCTCCCTCTGCCAGTCGGCCAGCGTCCTGCCGGTGGACAGAACGACCTCCAGGGCGCGGGTGAGCCGCTGCAGGTCTTTCAGGTCGCGCGCCGCCTGGGGATCCTTGTCGCGCAATTCCCGCCGGACGGCATCGATACCGCCCTCATCGGCAAGGCTCCGGCACCTGCCCCTGATATCCGGATCGATGCCGGGGAGTTCCGCGAAACCTTCCGTGAGCGCCTTGAAATAGAGACCGGTCCCGCCGACGAAGACCGGCATCTTGCCAAGCGTCCTGACCTCCTCGAGTTCCCTTTGCACCAGCCGCAGCCAGTCTCCGGTCGAAAAGGCCTCGGACGCGGAAAGCACGCTGTAAAGGCGGTGAGGCGCCCGTGCCAGGTCCTCCGCCGGCGGACGCGCCGTGACGATGGCAAGCTCCCGGTAAAGCTGCATGGAATCGGCGTTCAGGATCACGCCGTCCAGATCTTCCGCGAGCGCGAGCGCCAATGCCGACTTGCCGCTGGCCGTCGGTCCGGCTATCAGGACAGCGCTGTACCCTGTCTGCCCCTGTTTCCGCCCGTCGTCCAAGGTCGCGCTCATGTCCCTCGTTGCCACTCTCGTTTCCAATCCGATCAGACCTGCCGTCGACGGCGACACCGTGGCGCGCGTCGCACGGGTTCTCGGCGCTTCAACGCCCCCGGTCGTGCTCAACCCGGGCGTTGCCGCCGACATCACCTTCGACGGCACCGACAAGGGACCGGCCGAGACCGCAATCCGCGATGCGCTTGCCGATGCACCGGTCGACGTCTTTGTGCAGCCCATCGACGGCCGGCGCAAGCGTCTGCTCATTGCCGACATGGATTCCACCATGATCCGGCAGGAATGCATCGACGAACTGGCCGCCGAACTCGGCATCAAGGACCACATCGCCGCGATCACCGAACGGGCCATGCGCGGCGAGATCGAGTTCGAACCGGCCCTGCGTGAACGCGTGGCGCTCCTGAGGGGGTTGTCGCTGTCGGCGATCGACACCGTTCTCAATACCCGCATCCAGCTCATGCCCGGCGGCCGGACGCTGGTGCAGACCATGAAAGCCGGCGGCGCCTACTGCGCGCTCGTTTCCGGCGGCTTCACCCATTTCACCAGTGTGGTTGCCTCGATGATCGGCTTCGACGAGAACCAGGCCAATGTGCTGATCGAGGAGAACGGCACCCTGGCCGGCAGCGTTCAGGAGCCGATTCTCGGCAAGGATGCCAAGCGCCGGCGCCTGGAAGAACTGGTGGCGGAAAGGAGCCTCGCCTTTTCCGAGACACTGGCCGTCGGCGACGGGGCGAACGACCTGGCGATGATCCAGCGCGCCGGCGTCGGCGTTGCCTATCGCGCCAAGCCCGCCGTCGGCGCCGCCGCCGACATGCGCGTCGACCACGGCGACCTCACCGCGCTCCTGTATCTGCAGGGGTACTCGGCGAAGGAATTCGTCCTGTCCTGACCTTTCCGGCCAAGGCTGAAACAAAAAGCGCCCTGAGATTGTTGATAGCCATGCCGCTTGCGCCCCTCTCCCCCCTTGAGGGGGAGATGTCCGTGACAGCGGACAGAGGGGGGTGTTGGACGTACCACCATATCGCAGCGCCGTAGTGTGACGCTCACATCGTTACCCCCCTCTGTCACCTCCGGTGACATCTCCCCCTCAAGGAGGGAGACTGGAGCAAGGGGCATGTCCGTGTTTTGCCTACCATCATTATCCCGTGCGAACGTCAGCGGAAAGCCGGCATATCTTCAGTAACAAAAGGGCGGCCGAGGGCCGCCCTTCCTGTTTTCAGCTGCAGTTGGCTCAGTCTTCGATCCGCACCGGTACGAAGCGCAACTCGCCGGTGGGGTTGGACAGGAGAAGCAGCGCGGAGCGGCGCCCCTCTTCCTTCAGCTTCTTGACCTGGGCAATGACATCGGCCGGCGTTGCGACCGGTTCCTGCGCCACTTCCTTGATCACGTCGCCGGCCTGAACCCGCTTTTCTTCCGCCGAAGTACCGGGGGCGACCTGCTTGACCAGCACGCCGGTAACTTCCGCGTCGATCTTGAACTCCGTCCGGCCGGCGTCATCCAGCTCGGTGAGGATCATGCCCAGCACTTCCTTTTCGGCCGGCTTCTCGGCAGGCGTGTCCTTGTCCTCGTCGCCGTCCTTGTCTTCGTCTGCGGAAGCTTCCTCGAGCCGGCCCAGAACCACCTGGAGCGTCACCTTCTCGCCCTTGCGCAGGACGACAACGTCGACGGACTTGCCGATCGCGGTCTCCGCGACCATGCGCGGCAGTTCGCGCATGTGCTCCACCGGATTGCCGTCGAACTCCAGGATCACGTCGCCCGGTTCGATCTTCGCCTCTTCGGCAGGACCGCCTTCGGTCACGCCTGCGACCAGGGCACCCATGGCCTCGTCCATGTTGAGGCTTTCGGCAATCTCGTCGGTAACCTCCTGGATCCGGACGCCGAGCCAGCCCCGGCGGGTTTCGCCGAACTCGCGGAGCTGGGCGATCACGCGCTTGGCGGTCTTCGCCGGAATGGCGAAGCCGATGCCGATCGATCCGCCCGACGGCGAGATGATGGCCGTGTTGATGCCAATGACTTCGCCGTCCATGTTGAACAGCGGGCCCCCGGAGTTGCCGCGGTTGATCGATGCGTCGGTCTGGATGAAGTTGTCATACGGGCCGGAGTTGATGTCCCGGTTACGGGCCGAGACGATCCCGACCGTCACCGTTCCGCCGAGGCCGAACGGGTTGCCGATCGCCATCACCCAGTCACCGACACGGATCTTGTCGGAATCGCCCAGGCTGACGTCCGTCAGCGGCTTTTCCGGAGTGACCTTTAGGACCGCGATATCGGTCTTCTCGTCGGTTCCGATCAGCTCGGCCTTGAGCTTGGTGCCGTCATTGAAATTCGCGGTGATCTCATCCGCGCCCTCGATGACGTGGTTGTTGGTGACGATGATGCCTTCCCTGCCGTCGAGCACGAAACCCGACCCGAGCGACTGCACCTTGCGCGGCTGGTCGTCGTCACGATTCTGGCGATTGAAGAACTCCTCGAAGAACTCCTGAAACGGCGATCCCTCCGGAACCTGGGGCAGCGGCACCGATCGCCGGCCCTGAACCGTCTGGGACGTGGAAATATTGACGACCGCGTCGGCAAGGCCCTCGGCCAGATCCGCTACGGATGCCGGTCCCTGAGCTTGAACGCCGGCCAGCGGCTGCAGGACGATCAGACCGCCGAGCACCGCGCTCGCGGCGAGGGATTTCATCGTGTTTAGACTGCGTTGGTAGAAACCGGGAGCCATTTGGGCTTTTCCTCCATCCCTTCCGGATTGGTGGCCGGTCAGGGACCGGCTTGGACATACAAGCATATATCAGAATGGAACGGGCGGGAGACCAGAAGATCCCCCACCCTGCAAAATTGTGTTACCCGCGGATGAACCAGACGAGCAGCACGCCGAGCGCAAGTCCTGCTAGCCCGGCGATCCGCAGGCTCTGGTCGGACATGTTGAGCGCGGCGCGCATCATATTCTTCATTCCGCCCGGAGCCAGGGCATAGAGCGTGCCCTCAAGGGCAAGCACCAGGCCCAAGGCCGTCAGGAAGTCGGTCATTGAGCGCCAGGTGCTCTCAGCCGTTCCTGGGAATTCCCTTCCGTATCATCCGATGCCCCCATCGGATCGTTGAAATAACGGAAGAAATTGGAATCCGGCGACAGCACCAGGCTGGTGTCGCCCTCGCGCAGCCCGGCCTCATAGGCCTGCATCGACCGGTAGAAGGCGAAGAAGTCCGGGTCCTTGCCGAAGGCTTCGGCGAAGATGCGGTTGCGTTCCGCGTCCCCGTCACCGCGGGTGATGTCCGCGTCACGCTTTGCTTCCGCGACCAGAACCGTCGCCTCGCGATCGGCACGGGAACGGATACGGCGGGCCTGCTCCTCACCCTGGGCGCGGAGCTCGGCGGCTTCGCGCTGACGCTCGGTCTGCATCCGGGCAAAGATCGCCTGGGAGTTGGCTTCCGGCAGATCCGCCCGGCGGATCTTCACGTCGACCACCTCGATCCCCAGGTCGGCAGCACTCGCGCTGACGTTCCTGCGGATATTCTCCATCAGCCCGTCGCGGTCGTCGCGCACGACGGCGATGAACGAGGCCTTGCCCAGTTCCGACCGCAGGGACGACTGCAGGAAGGTAGAAAGCCGGCGGTTCGCCTGATTGATGTTGTTCACACGCTGGTAGAACAGCACCGGATTGGAGATCCGGTAGCGCGCGAAGGCATCCACCACGAGACGCTTCTTGTCGGAAGCAATCACCTCCTGCGGCGGCATGTTCAGGTCGAGAATACGCTTGTCCAGATAGATCACGTTCTGAATGAACGGATATTTGAACTGGACGCCCGGTTCCTGAATGACGTTCTCGACGCGGCCGAGCTGCAGGACAAGCGCCTGCTGGGCCGGGTTGACGACGAAGACCGACAGGTAGCCGAGGATCGCTACGATGGCGACCAGAATTCCAAGAAGTCCGCTACGCATTACTGGCTCCCTCCGGTCCGTCCGGTCTGCGCCGCGCCGCCCGAGGACAGCTGGTTGAGCGGCAGATAAGGCAGGACGCCCTGGCCGGACGCCTTGTTGTCGATGATGATCTTGGAGTTGGCGCCGAGCACCTTTTCAAGCGTCTCCAGATAGAGACGCTCCCGGGTCACATCCGGGGCCTTTATGTACTGCTCGTAGATCTTGTCGAACCGCTGGGACTGACCGGTCGCCTCTGCGATGGCCTGTTCGCGATAGCCGTTCGCGCTTTCCAGGACGCGGGCGGCTTCACCGCGGGCTTCCGGCACGACCCGGTTCGCATAGGCCTGCGCCTCGTTCTGGATACGCTCCTGGTCGGCGCGGGCGGCCTGAACGTCGCGGAACGCGTCGATCACCTGCTGCGGCGGGTCCACCTTCTGCATCTGCACTTCGGTGATCTCGATCCCGGCCGCGTAGCTGTCGAGCGTCTTCTGCATCAATTCGTCGACCGCGCGTTCGGTCTCGACACGGTTTTCCGTCAGGATGGCGTCGATCTTGGACCGGCCGACCACCTCGCGCATGGCGCTTTCGGCAACCGCTTTCACGGTGCCTTCCGGGTTCTGGATGTTGAACAGGTAATTGGCGATGCCTTCGCGGCTGTTCTGGATACGCCACTGCACCTTGAAGCCGACGTCGACGATGTTCTCGTCGCCGGTCAGCATCAGGCTTTCCTCGGGCACTTCACGCGAACTGATCGACGTGCCGCGCACGGTTTCCTGAACGCCGACGGTCATTTCGCGCTGCAGTTCGACCTGCGGCTTGTAGACCTCGCCGATCGGATAGGGCCAGTTGTAGTTGAAGCCGGCGCCGGTCTGATCGGTCACCTTGCCGAGCACCAGTTCGACACCGACCTCACCCTTGCCTTCATCGACGATGTAGATGCCGGTCGCCAGCCAGCCGATGACGGCCAGGCCGACGACAATCGCGATTCCCAGCGCGCCGAAGCCGCCGCCGCCACCGGGCAGCACGTTCTTCATCCGGTCCTGGGTGCGTTTCAGGAGTTCCTCCAGATCGGGCGGCTGGCCGCCTCCGCCGCGGTTCTGGCCGCCGCCCCACGGGCCGCCGTTGTTTCCACCGCCGCCGCCGCCCCAGGGGCCGCCGTTATTGCCGCCGCCCTTCCAGGGACCGCCACCGCCTGACTGATTGCTCCAAGGCATCAAGACTTCCTTTTTCCCAACTCCCCGCTTGAGCGCCCTCTCTTGCGAGGGCTCCGGGGCTACATTGCGCTGTTCTGACTCACCGCAGGTTATAGGGAGGTTACCCGGCGCTTTCAACGCATAGGCATCCTCCGCACCCTCCGGTCCGCCTGTTTTTTCCGCATTTGCCACTTGGTGGGGACATAACCACCTTTCAAGGGCCGGATCCGAGGATCCGTGCGGTATTAGGTCACGGACTCATAAATGAGGGCGAAATGGCTTGGGAAATGGCGAAAGGTCGACAGGAAGGGCGCGCGGAGCGGGCTTGCTGCCCGGTCAAGCGCGCTGACGCAGCGAGGTGAAGCCATTTCCATGTCCTTCGGATTTGAAGCGGAATGCTCCTGAGAGGAGCATTCCGCTTCAAACCATTTCAGCCTCATTTGTGAGTCCATGACCTAGGCCGCAAGAACCATGTCGACGTGCGGTATATCGTCTTCAAGGTAAATTTCCGAAACGGTTTTGAAGCCGAAGTCTGCGTAAAACCGCTCCAGATGCGCCTGTGCCGACAGGTGGATCGGGGCCTCCGGCGCCAGCGCGCGGGCCTTGGCAATGCCGACGCGCATGAGCCTTTGCCCGAGTTTGCGCCCCCGATACGCCGGCGCGATCACCACCCGGCCGATGCGCGACGGCCTGTCCGGGCCGCTGCCTGAAAACAGGCGCAGCGCTCCGGCGATCTCCCCGGACGGGGACAGCAGGAAACAATGCAGGGCCTGCGGGTCCTTGCCGTCGATCTCGCCGAAGGCGCAGTCCTGTTCGACCACGAAGACATCCTGGCGCAGTTTCAGAAGGTCATGTACCTCACGGCCGTCGAGCGCGTCGAAAGCGGACCATTTTTCCCGCAGTTCAGATGAGCTTTCCGGCATTGCGGTCTTCAGCGCGCCAGGAAGAGCGGCACTTTGGAACCTTCCAGCATGTCCCGGGTCGTGCCGCCGATGATGTTTTCCCGCATGCGCATGTGGCCGTAGGCACCCATGACGATCAGATCGGCTCCGAGCGCCGCCGCTTCGTCCTGAAGAACCTTAGAAACCGGCCGGTCGCCGGCTGCGACCTTGCGGACCTCGACCTCCACGCCGTGCCGGGCGAGAACCAGCGCCATGTCGGCGCCGGGCACCTCGCCGTGGTCGTCCGGTCCGGTTACCGGATCGATCACGACCAGCGTCACCGTCTGCGCCGTCTTCAGGATCGGCAGCGCGTCGGACACCGCCTCCGCCGCTTCCGCCCTGGAATTCCAGGCGACCAGAACGTTCGCGCCGCCTGTGACGGGCAGGTCGCCCGCAGGCAGGACCAGAAGCGGCCGGCCGGAATCGAACAACGTCCCGTCGATCACCTGGCGCTCTACAGCGCTCAGCTCCTCTCCCGCGCTCCGGCGCATGAACGTCAGGTCGGCATAAAGCGCATGGCGGGCGACGAGATCGTCCTGTCTGGCGGCGATGGCCTGACGGGGCCGTACATCGAAGGAAAGGCCTTCCCGGTCCAGCAGCGCCTCCACGTCCGCCGCCGCCTGCTTCAGGGCCGCGGCGCGCTCCTCCTTCTCCTTCACCCAGATTTCCGTGTAGCCCACGCTGCCGTAACCGTAAAACGGCAGGGATTCCACCTCGCCGACCAGAAGCACCGCCAGATGGGCGTCGAGCCATCGTGCGACCCGGACGGCGCCCTTCAGGTTTTCCTGAAGGTCGGTCCTGTAGTCCACAACGGCCAGCACGGTTTTGAAGGACATGGTCGCCTCATCGATTTTCCGGGACCTGCCGGCAGACAGGTCCAACACCACTTTCGCCGTCATCAACGGCGTCTCACGAAAGCCTAGCCTTATCAGACGGATCGCACCCGGCGATAGGTGACAAATTCGAAATCGGCCGTATCCCGTTCGCCGCGCGCGCCCCTGATCCGGGCCGTTTCGTGCCAGATCGCCGGGTCAATGGCGGGAAAATAGGTGTCGGCATCCGGGTCCGCCTGCACCTCGGTGATTTCAAGCCGGTCCGCCAGGTCCATGGCCTGGGCGTAGATCTGCCCGCCCCCCATGACGATGACGTCATCGACCTCAAGGTCGCCCGCAAGCGCGCCGGCCCGTTTCAGGGCATCGTTCAAGTTGGGAAACACCTCCGCCCCTTCGGCGACAAAGCCCTTTCGGGAAATCACCAGGTTCGGCCGGCCGGGCAGCGGCCGCCCGAGCGATTCGAACGTCCTGCGGCCCATGACGACCGGCTTGCCGAGGGTCATCGCCTTGAAATGCTTCAGGTCCGACGGCAGCCGCCAGGGCATGTCGTTGTCCAGGCCGATGGCGCCGTTGCGGGCCACCGCCGCGATCAGAACGATTTCAGGCATCGCTTCTCCCGTTTTCCGGCTCCAGTCATAGGCAGCCGCGAGGTCGTGATCAATTCGCGACTGCAAACCGGCGCAATAAGATGTTGAATGATGTCATCAGATTGTAAGGGAGCGGCCCCGATGGCGGACATGGACAAGCAACTGCTGGCGGAACGGGTGCGGTCCGTCCTGCCCGAGAAGAACGTCACCAACAGGCCGATGTTCGGCAGCATCTGCTTCATGATGAACGGCAACTTGCTGTGCGGCGCCGGAAAGAACGGGCTGATGATCCGGGTCGACCCGGCCCGGGAAGCCGAAATCCTGCAATCGCCTGATGTCACGCCGGTCCGCATGCCGGAGCGGCGCATGCCCGGCTTCCTGCGCGTCGGCCCCGACGGGCTCGCAAGTGACGAACAGCTGGCGCACTGGATCGGTCTTGCGATGGATTACGTGGGCCAGATGCCGGCGAAGGAGAAGAAATAACGGCCGGACGGGGTGAATTGCAGACGCTTCATCGCTCAGGCTACGGATTTGCGCCTGATGAAATCCTCGAAATCGAAGTCTTTCGGCTCCCCGGACACCTCGCCCGTTTCCAGGGCGGCCCGAAGCGCATCGACCCGGACTTCCCGCTCCTCAAGCAACCGCACCCCTGCGCGGACGACACCGCTCGCGCTGGCATAGCGGCCGGTCTTCACACGGCTGTCGCCAAATCTGGCGAAATGGTCGCCAAGGGAAAGCGAAGTGTTTCGGGCCATGACAATCTCCAATGTCCCGCAATGTACCAAAACTTGGTATCAGCAACAAGAATGGCACCAAACTTGGTTTTCCCTCACACCGCGATCGGCGCGGAAATATGCGGATGCGGATCGTAGTCCGAGAGCGTGAAATCCTCGTACCTGAAGGCGAAGAGATCGGTGACGTCCGGGTTGAGTGTCATTGTCGGCAGGGATCTCGGTTTGCGGGTCAGCTGCTCCCGGGCCTGGTCGAAGTGATTGCGATAAAGATGCGCGTCGCCGAACGTGTGGACGAAATCGCCCGGCTTCAGGCCGGTCACCTGCGCGACCATCAAGGTCAGCAGCGCATAGGAGGCGATGTTGAACGGCACGCCGAGGAAGACATCCGCGGAACGCTGGTAGAGCTGGCAGGACAGCTTTCCCTCCGCCACGTAGAACTGGAACAGGGAATGGCACGGCGGCAGGGCCATGTCGTCTACCAGCGCCGGGTTCCAGGCCGACACGATCAGGCGGCGCGATTCCGGCGTCTCCTTGATCATGCGCAGGAGATTGGAAATCTGGTCGATGGAGCGCCCGTCCGGCGCCGGCCAGGAGCGCCACTGGTAGCCGTAGACCGGCCCCAGCTCGCCGTTCTCGTCCGCCCAGTCGTCCCAGATCTTCACCCCGTTTTCCTGCAGGTAGCGCACGTTGGTGTCGCCGGCGAGGAACCACAGCAGCTCGTGGATGATCGATTTCAGGTGCAGCTTCTTGGTCGTGACCAGCGGAAATCCTGCCGAGAGGTCGAAGCGCATCTGATGGCCGAAGACGGACCGGGTGCCGGTGCCCGTCCGGTCTCCCCGGTCGACGCCCTTGTCCAGGATGAGCTGCATGAGATCGAGATATTGCTTCAAGTCGCTTTTCCCGCGCCGCTTCGGCTTTCGCCCGTAATTGCCTGCCCTTCGAATATCGGCAAACTGCCAGATTCGCGAGCTTTGGCGCGAATCCGAATGTCCATTTCCCCACTCTTCACGGCCGGGGCGTCAAAACGGAATAAAATCGGACAAATGCGCCTCCCCCTTTTATTTGCCGGCGCGAGACCTTATATCTGGCGTGCCGGTTCGCCGGCTATGGCAATAAACGGTCAGTGCAATAAACCTATCGGACCCGGGGGCGGTACCCGGCGCCTCCACCCAAGCGCATCGAGGACGGACACGGTTCATCGGTGTGTTTCGGCGGGGGCGAAATAGGATCGACGAGGGCGTAAAGACTGTGCTTTTGCTCGGCATGGTACCACCGACATCGGGCCATCCTAATAGTTGCAAATGACAACTATGCTTCGGACATGGCTGTTGCTGCGTAACGCAGCACCGGTCGTCCATTAAAGTCCTGTCGGGTAGCACCGTCAGGCGGGGTTCGGAGGCACCTGGCAACAGAAGCCTCCACTTTCCTTCCTTCGGAACCTGCTGATACCTGCGGATTGAGGCTTTGACGGGCGATAGCCCCAAAAAACCCCGTGAGGCGACCAATTGGGGCCTTTTCATTTTGCCCGCCAGCCGTCACATTGCGCTAAGCTCTAACCCAGACCGACGACTCGGAAGCCAGCAAAGACAAGATGTCCGAAGACCTCCTCAGATATGACATCCTCATTCAGGACGCGCTGCGCGGCGCCGTGAAGAAAATACTTGCCGAAGTGGCGCGCACAGGTCTTCCGGGTGAGCATCACTTCTATATCGCGTTCGACACGAGGGCGCCCGGCGTGCGGATCTCCCAGCGCCTGAAGGAACGCTACCCCCAGGAAATGACCATCGTCCTCCAGCACCAGTTCTGGGACCTGGCGGTGGGCGAGCATGCCTTCGAGGTCGGACTGTCCTTCGGCGGCGTCGCCGAAAAGCTCCTGGTGCCCTATTCCGCCATCAAGGGCTTCTTCGACCCGTCCGTTCAATTCGCCCTTGAATTCGATCCCGGCAAGACGGCGGAAGAGCTTCCCGAGGAACTTCTGGAGGCGGTCGAGGAACTGGCCAGGGTCGAGCAGGAAGAAGCCGAAAAGGCCGCGGGCAACGACGAGACTCCGCTGGCTGAAACCGCATCGTCGGACACCGGAACCGAGAAAAAGAAGCCTGCGTCCAAGAAGGACAAGGGCGACGCAAGCGGCCAGGTCGTCTCTCTCGATGCGTTCCGCAAGAAGCCCTGACCCGCGATCGGACAAGCGGATGAACGCCGAGATCGTCAATCTCCGCCAGGCGAGAAAACGCAAGGCCCGCGAAGATCGCGAGGCCCGGGCGGAAGACAACCGGCTGAAATTCGGCCGCACGAAGGCTGAAAAACAGGCGTCGAAACACGAAAGAGCCGTGCTGGAGAAGGCCGTGGACGGCCACCGGCTGTCCGCCTCCGGGGACGAAACGCCTGACGGCGACCCCTCCCCGTCTGCCGATTAGGCCGGACCGGCATGCCGCTGGTTAAAAGATCCATTTCCCTGCACGGTCACCGCACCAGCCTGGCGCTGGAACCGGAATTCTGGCGCGTGGTAGAGGAGGCGGCGAAATCCCGGGGCATGGCGCTTGCCGCTCTGATTGCGGAAATCGACGACAGCCGCGACCCGGAGGACGCCCTGTCCTCCTCCGTGCGCGTCTGGGCGCTCAAGAGAGTGCGCGCAGCAACTCCGGAAGCTTAATTCGTGCCGCCGTTGATCACCGGATCCGGCGGACGGTTCAGTTCCGACGCCGGGATGCCGATTTCGCGGGCAAGCAGGTCATCGATTTCCTGCGGCGGTTCGAGCGGCGGCAAGGTCCCCGTCGCTTCCCCTTCATTCCCGGGAGCCGGGCCACCGGGCTGAAGAACCATCGGCCCGCCGCCCCCGTTGTCCGTGGCACCGATGACGGAGCGGATGCGGTCGGCGAATTCCGCCGGGTCCGTGCCGGCGTCAACGCGCGGCTTTTCCCCGGGGGATGCGGAAGGGGTCGTCCGGCTCTGGTCCCGGGGCAGCCGGATTTCGCTCCCCTGCTCCGGGGCGGGAACTCCGCCTTCTTCCGTGTTTCCATTCGGCGCGGGCGTGTCATCGCCGCCGGCCGCCGCCGCTTCGGCTGCCCTTGCCGCGTCTTCGGCGGCCTTCGCGGCCGCTTCCTCCGCTTCACGCTGGCGGCGCTCCCGTTCATGCCTGATCCGCTTCATTTCACGCAGCAGGCGGTCGCGCTCCAGGATTTCCGCCTGCAGTTTTTCAACCCTTTCCACTTCCTGTTCGAAGGCGCGCAGGGTCAGGAAGGCCGTGAACGGCGCGATGTCGACGGTCCGCACCGGCGCCTCGACCGGGCCGCCGAAGACCAGGCCGACCTGCGGCTCCGCGCCGGTCACGGCATTCTCGCCCGGATCCACCTTTACCGAGAAATCGCCGTTCAGGGTCCAGTCGTTCAGATTGACCTCCGCCGACCCGAAAATCTCCGCCCGGCTGGAATCGACCACCACATTGCGCGCGCTCAGGCGGCCGCCGATCAGGGTGACCGTGCCTTCGATCCGCCTGAAGCCGAGGCTGCCGGCCGCCATGTGGTTCAGGAAAACCTCGCGGATCTTGTCGTCACGCAGGTCCAGACCCGCATCGACGGCCCGGATCACCAGAGGAAACGCCTGCGGGTTGATGCCCCTGAGTTCCCCGTCGGTCACGGCGAAGGTCCCGCCGCCCGTCAGGCCGGCGACAATTCCCGATATGCTCCGGCCGCTGCCCTGGTATTCCAGGAAAAGGTCGAAGGATCCGGAGGCCACCGGCCGGTCGTTCCGGGTCCATGCCAGGTCGCGCACCACCCCGCCGGTCAGCTTGAGCGTTCCGGAAACGGCCCCTTCCGCCCCCGACCGGCGAAGGGCGAGCGTGCCGTCAAGCTTGCCGCCCGCATAGATCCCGTTCAGCCCGTCGAGCCGCAGCATGGTCGGCGTCAGCCGCAGCTCCGCCTTCGCACCCTCAATCGTGTTGGCCTCATCGACGATCAGGCGATCGGCGGAAAGCTGAAGCGTCACATCCGTCCGCGCCAGCAGCGGAGTTCCGAAGGCGGCGTTCGGCCAGATGCTGGAGCCGTCGCCGGCTGAAAACCACTGATCGGTACCAAGGATCGCCTCGGACAGGAACCTCAGGTCGAGCGCGCTCAGGCTCAGATCGCCCTTGAGGCGCCGGCTGGTTTCGCCCTGACCCGGTTCCAGGTCTCCGGCGAGACTGCCTGCGACCGATACGCCCGCAACCGTTCCCTCGAGCCCGGAGATCTCGATGCGGCTGCCCGTTCCACTCAAGTCGAAATCGACAGCGGCGTCGATATCACCCGCCATGACCGGAAGAACGCGGCCGAACAACAAGGCATAGGGCGCGATATCGCGCGCGGATGCGGAGACCGAAAGCCGGTAGTCCGGATCCTTGTCCTCTGCCAGCAGCACCCGCCCTTCGACCCCGAGGGCGGCATCGCCGGCGGAGGCGCTCAAGGCGACATCCAGACCGTCTTGCGGGCGGCCGACAGCCGTCAGACGGACTTCGCCGGTGCCCAGGCTGCCGACCGGCAGAATTGCAAACCCCAGTTGCCTCAGGAGCTGGTCGCCGCTTGGGCCGGAAAGTCCGAGACCAAGACCGATCTCCGCCGAATGCCAGGCATCGACCCGGCCGTTGAAGGTCATGTCGAAGTCGGTTCTGGCGCCGCCGGCCTCCCCGGTCAGCTTGACGTCGACCTGGCTGACCCCGTCCTGCGCCGACGCCTTCAGGTTCGCTTGGAATTGGGCCGGAACCAGGTATCCGGACGCCCGCTCCAGCCGTCCGACCAGCGCATTGTCCGGCAGAACGCTGCCCAGCACCGCCGTCACGCCGGCCAGGTCCGTCGCATTCAGCGTTCCGGTCAGCCGGCCTTCCGGGGCGGTCAGGATATCGTCGACGCGGCCGCTGACATCCACCTCGGCTCCGGCCAGGTCCTCCGCGTAAAGCCGGTCGATCCTGAGGCCGCTTTCCGAATATTCCGCTTCCAGCGACAGTCCCTTGCCGTCCACGCCGCGCACGCTCACCTCGCGCGCCAGGATCCTCAGGGAAACGTCGAGTTCCTCCGGCCCCGCTTCGGGACGCTCGAAGAGCCCCGCCAGGGTCTCGACCTGATCGATGTCGAGCCGGTCCGCGTCCAGGCTGAGCGAAAAGACGGCATTGCCGCTGTGCGGCTTGCGGTAGGACAGCCCGCCGGTCGCCTCCGACCCGGCCAGGGTCAGACGCAGATTGTCGAGCGCGGCGCCGTCCGGTACGAGGCTGAGCCGGCCTTCGAGCGAAATCGGCTGGATCGTCGAGGCGCCCTTGCCTTCGTGGCGCGACCAGGCGGCAAAGACACCCGGCTGTTCGGACGATAACGACACGCTGCCGTGATAGGTCAGGTCCGGCTCCAGGCCGAGATCCCCCTGGGTGGCGATCACCGTCCGCCCCGGGGCGCGTCCGGCAAGCCGTGCGACCCGCCATCCGCCGAGCGTCGTCTCAAGATCGAGCTTGACGTCCTGGGCAAGGCCGCCGCCGACGACGACGGCGGGAACGTCGAGCGCGATCACGCCGTCCATGTCGGGGATCGGCACCGCCCTGAGCGCCGCAATCAGCCTCGACGCGGCATCGCCCGCGGAGACCGGTGCCTGGGGCCCGCCGCCGAAGATCCGGTCGAGATCGACCTGTTTCGAGCGCCCCCGGATTTCAAACCGCTTCTGCCCGGAATAGGCGAGCTCCGCCGTCCCGTCCAGTCCGAGGACCCGGTCTTCCGGGCCGTAGCGGAACTGAAAGGCGGGAACGGTCAACCCGTCCACATTGGCCGCGAAGGCGCCCTCCGCCTGCCACGCATTGTCTTTAAGGTCTTCCTCCTGGATCGAGGCGAACGAGAAATTCCCCTCGTATTCCGGGACGCCGTTTTCCTGGGAAAGAGTGCCGTCGACCGCGAGGTTGACCGGCCAGGCCGTGGGCGTGATCTGCCCCTTGACCCGGATGGTGCCGTCGCCCAGCTTCCTGCCGGTTGCCAGCCTCAGGCTGTAGGGCCTGCTGTCATAAGTGGCGCTGCCGTCGATCCTGAACGGCCCCGCCAGGGTTCTGGCGCTGATCAGGAGATTGCCGTTGTCGAGCCGGTGGGTTGCGCCGGAGCGGGCATCGATGACCGACACCGCCCCGTCGACGATGGAAATCCGCTCGAAGGCGACATCCTCGGCGGGCAGGTCGCCCAGAACGCCATCGGATGTCTTTGCCGTCAGCCAGTCGAGACGGCCGCTCTCGTCGAGGGACAGGGACAGATGCGGACGCTCCAGCTCCATGTCGAGCACCCGGACCTCGCCTTTCAGGAGAGGCGGCAGTTCGATGCGCATCTGGAAGCGGGAAACGACGAGCAGCGGATCCTCCGCTTCGCCGACACGAACATCGGTGAAGGTCACCGCCGGCGATGGCAGAAGCCGGATATCCGCATCCCCCAGAACCGTGACCTTGTGGCCGAGGGTCTGTTCCGCATATTTTTCGAAAGTCGAGCGATACACGGTCCAGTCGACAAAAAACGGCCCGACCAGTGCCGTTACAAGCACCAGGATGATCGCGACGCCAATCGTGATGTAAACCGAATTCAGGCCCTGCTCTCCTCGCTTGCCGGTTCAAAGACCCCGGATTCAAAGACCCCGGAGCTCCCGGCGATTCGGAAGCCTATCATGCCACAGGCACGATCTTGCCGGGATTAAGGATGTTATCCGGATCAAGTGCCCGTTTGATGGCAACCATCATGTCGACGCCGCCGCCATGCTCTTTCCGGAGGTATTTCATCTTGCCCTGGCCGACGCCGTGCTCCCCGGTACAGGTTCCTTCCATTTCGATCGCCCGCCAGTTGAGCCGTTCGACGAAGGCTTCCGCTTTTGTGACCTCTTCGTCATTGTCTTCGTCGACGAGCACCAGGACATGGAAATTGCCGTCGCCCACGTGGCCGACGACGGTGGCAAGCAGGCCCTTTGCCTCGATATCCTTCTTGGTTTCGCCGACGCATTCCGCCAGGCGGGAGATCGGCACGCAGACATCGGTCGCAACGCCCTTGGCGCCGGGCCGAAGCGTAAAGGACGCCCAGTAGGCGTCGTGGCGGGCCGTCCACAGGCTGGTGCGTTCCTCCGCCCGCGTCGCCCAGTCGAACGGGCCGCCGCCGTGGTCCTCGGCAATGGCCCCGAACAGTTCCGACTGTTCCTTCACCCCGGCCTCGCTGCCGTGGAATTCCAGGAACAGGGTCGGCGTTTCCTTCAGGGTCAGCTTCGAATAGATGTTGCAGGCCTTGACCTGCTGCTCGTCGAGAAGTTCGATCCGGGCCACGGGAATGCCGCACTGGATCGTTGCGATCACCGCCTGGCAGGCCGCCTCGATGCTCGGAAACGGGCAGACCCCGCCGGAAATCGCCTCCGGCTGGCCGTGCAGCCGGACCGTCAGTTCGGTGATGATGCCGAGCGTGCCTTCCGACCCCACCATCAGGCGCGTCAGGTCGTAGCCGGCGGACGACTTGCGCGCCCTGCCGCCGGTCCTGATCACCTCGCCGGAGGCCGTGACCACCGTCAGCCCGAGAACCGCATCCTTCATGGTGCCGTAGCGCACCGCGTTTGTGCCCGACGCCCGGGTCGCCGCCATGCCGCCGAGGCTTGCGTCCGCGCCCGGGTCGATCGGGAAGAACAGGCCGGTGTCGCGCAGGTAGCTGTTCAGCTGCTTGCGGGTGACCCCGGCCTCGATGCGGCAGTCGAGATCCTCCGCATTCACCGCCAGGATGCGGTTCATGCGCGAGAGATCAACCGAAATGCCGCCGCCGGGCGCATTCACATGGCCTTCGAGCGAGGAGCCGGTGCCGAAGGCAATGACCGGCACCTTGTGGTCCGCGCAGATCCGCACGACCTCGGCGACCTCCTCGGTGCTTTCGGCAAAGATCACCGCGTCGGGCGCCTGGTTGGGCAGCCATGTCGTGGTGTGGGCGTGTTGCTCGCGCACGGCCTGCGACCGGGAACAGCGTTCGCCGAATTTCTGGGCCAGAATGTCCACGACAAGGGCGGTATTCGCCTCGTTGCGTTCGACAGGCGCCTGCAGAGCGGCCAAGGACATGGTTCGACTTCCTTGTCTTGTTTTATCTCGTTCTTCCGGACGGCGTTTCCGGTTTCTCTTGAAATTATGTTAGGCCAGTTTCCGAAGGCGAAAGTCAAGCACCCCTGGTGCCGCACGGAAGGAGGAAATATGTCCGTTACCTGGCCGACCCAGATGGTCGAAAGCTCCCGGATGACCGTCCAGGACGACTGGATCGATTACAACGGCCACCTCAACATGGCCTATTACGTCGTTCTGTTCGACCGGGCCTGTGACGAGGTCTTTGAAAAGCTGGGACTCGGCGAAGGCTACCTGAAAGAGCGCAATGCGTCTTATTTCACGGCCGAGACGCACATCTGCTATGTCCGTGAACTGGCCGCGGGCATGCCGGTCACCGTCCGCCTGCAACTGGTCGACCATGACGCCAAGCGCTGCCATTTCTACCAGGAAATCCACCACGCCGACGAGGGCTGGCTTTCGGCCACCAACGAGCAGATCAGCCTGCATGTGGACATGGGCGCGCGCAAGGTCGTTCCCTGGCCGGAAGACATTGCCGCCAGCATTCAGGCGCTCGCCGACGCCCAGTCCGCTCTGCCCCGGCCCGAACGCGCCGGACGTCATATCGGGATCAAGCGAAAGCCGGCGTAGGCCGGACCATTCCAGAGCCGAACGGACCGATCGAACGGCAGACAGGGCGTCCTGAAGCCGGGGTTTGCCCTGTCCTGAACCCCCGTTCGTTGAAAATCGAGGGAAAAGCTAAGAAAATTTATATCTGTTTGCGTTATTGTCCGGCAAAGCCCTGATAGTTATCCATTATCGGAACAAGACCGCCGCGCCAGAGTGACCCTATGCCTGAATGGCTTTCGTCCGTAATCCGCCGCCTCGGCCTGATCAAAGCGGGCCTGAACGCCATCCCTGCGGGCATCCGTCTGAACTTCAATGATTTTCTCGCGCAAAGGCGTCCGGTCGTCTGGCTGCTTGCCCTGTGTATCGGCGCCATCGTGTCGTGGGCGGCGATCCTGTTCCGCGAGGCCATCGGCCTGTTTCAGTTGTGGTGGCTGGGAACCACGAGCGAGAAAGTCATCACCGCCGTGGCCGATCTGCCCTGGTACATGATCGTCGCAGGCCCCACGGTCGGAGGCCTCGCGGTCGGCCTGCTGCTGCGCTATGTCCAGCCGACGCAACGCACCTACAGCGTCGCCGATGTCATCGAGGCCCGGGCCAGAGGCGTCGAGGGCCTGATGTTCCGGCCGGGGATCTCGTCCGCCGTGATCACGGCCCTTTCCCTCGGCTGCGGGGCAAGTGCCGGCCGCGAGGGGCCCGTGGTCCATCTGGGGGCGACCATCGGCGCAAGCCTGTGCCGGCTGTTTCAGCTGCCTCCGTCCGCACGGCGCATCCTGCTTGCCTGCGGTGTCGCCAGCGCCGTGTCCGCATCCTTCAACGCGCCGATTGCCGGCGTGCTTTTCGCCCATGAGGTCATCCTCGGACACTATGCCTTGTCGGCCATTTCCCCGATCGCGATTGCCGCCGTCACCGGCACGGTGTTCTCCCGGCTCTGGTTCGGGGATGTCGCGGCCTTTATCATTCCCGGGCACCAGATCACCTCCTACTGGGAGTTTCCGGCCTTCGCGCTTCTTGGCGTGACCTGTGCCATCGTGGCCATCTGCTTCCAGTTCGCGCTGATCGGCACCGACTGGGTGGCCCGCAACATTCCCATGGCCCTCTGGATCAGACCGATGGTCGGCGGCTGCGCGGTCGGGACCATCGCACTGGCCTTTCCGGCGGTCCTCGGCGTCGGCTACGAGGCGACCGATGCCGCGCTCAAGGATCAGCTGCCGCTCTCCATGCTGCTCTGGCTTCTCATTGCCAAGACGGCGGCGACCGCCATCACGCTGGCTTCCAGGTTCGGAGGCGGAATCTTCTCGCCGGCGCTCTATCTCGGCGCGATGGCCGGTGGGGCCTTCGGGCTGATCGCCGCCTCCGTTTTTCCGCAAGTGGCCTCGAGCCAGGGCCTTTATTCCATCCTGGGAATGGGTGCCGTGGCCGCCGCCGTTCTCGGCGCCCCGGTTTCAACCACCATGATCGTGTTCGAACTGACGGGCGGGTATACGCTGTCCATCGCCCTGCTCCTGACCGTGTCCATCGCAACCGGGGTCACCCAGGCCTTCCACGCCCGGTCCTATTTCCACTGGCAGCTTGCCATGCACGGCGTGATTGCCACAGAAGGCCCGCACCGGTTCCTGAGCACGTCCGTCAAGGTCCGCGATTTCATGGACCCGCCCCCGGAAGCGGAAGAAGACCGCAAATTCAGCATCGAAACCGGCGGCACATATCTGCATTCCACCAGCTCGCTTGAAAGCGCATTGAAGGCATTCAGTGACACCGGGCAAAGCTCCCTGCCGGTGATCGACATCAACGATCTGGAGACGGTCATCGGTGTCGCCCACCACATCCGCGCCCTCAGCTATTTCAATTCAGCACTGATTGAAGCCGCCGAAGAAGAGCATCGATGACGCGGAATACGGCCGGTCGACTCACGATTACGTGCGTCACTGCCACCGGCGCGGCGGATCGAGCGGCTTCACCTCGCCCACGTTGGGCTGGCCGGTAAACCGGCCGGTGCGCATCTTCCAGGTGTTGATGGCGTCATGAATCTCGGCCTGGCGCCAGCGCAGTCCGGGCAGGGAGAACGGATCGAGCCCCGCCCAGGGCAGGAACGGATTGCGCCGGAGCGAGCCGTAGATGCCAAGGCGCACGGTCGGCCTCGTGCTGACGCCGCGTGCATGGAACCCGTGGGTGTCGGCAACCACCAGCGTGTTGGCCGGAACCGCGACCTTCACCGGTGCCCGGTAGCCCAGCCCCGCCAGATCCTCGTCGGAGATCCGGAACGAACCGAGCGTGTGCATGGACCGCTTCTGGGAGCAGGCGGCGATCGCCTGTTCCCGCTCCCAGGCCAGCCGTTCCGGCGTCAGCCGGTGGGATCCGGGCACATAGGTGAAGGGCCCGCCGTCCTCCGCAACGTCCGTGAGGAAATACCAGCACTTGGCCGTCGGCTGGAACGTGTCGGAGTGAAACACCGTCTGCGGGTCCCGCTTGCCGCGGTCCGGTTCGGCAAACACCGTGTGGATGAAGGTGATCGGATCGGCATTGCTGGAGGCGATGTAGCGCAGCAGCCCCTGAAACAGCGGACCGGTGACAAAGGCCCCGAATTCCGGCAACTCGCGCAGCATCTTGCGCGTGACCGGCGTGAACCGGGTCACCGCATGCCCCTGGAGCATTTCCTGGGCGGAAAACGCGTTGTCCTCGACCTCCCGCCGGAGCCGGTCGAACGCGTCCTGCGGAAGCGCATTGCGGCAGATCACGAAGCCGTCGCGGGCATAGGCCTCGGCGTGCTCCGGGGAGACCAGATGCCTCATCTGCCGGCGGCGGAAATCCGCCATCCGCTCGGCCAGCCGCAATCGCTTTTCATGCAGGCCGTGCTCGTTCAGCCAGCGGCTGCCGATGACGGGATTGGTGACGAAGGACTTTGCCCCCGTTGCCAGCCCTGCCGTCCAGAGCGGCAGTCTCAACAGATCGATCGCCCTCATCAGACCCCCTGACAGATAGCGTTTTCCTGATTGGATCGCCGGAACCCGGCGGCACGTCAAGCGGCGAGACCTCGTCAAATGGCCTTTGTCACAGCTTCCAGCCAGCGCCGCGTGTCTTCCTCCAGAAGCGGACCGACCATCGCAAGGACCCGGCGGTGATATGTGTTCAGCCAGTCCCGCTCGCTTTCGGTCAGGAGCGAGATCTCCACCAGCCGGGTGTCGATCGGCGCGAGGGTCAGGGTTTCGAACCCGAGCATGTTGCGCTCGCCGCCCTCAATGGGAGTGGCCTCGGTCACAAGCTCCAGGTTTTCGATGCGGATGCCGTATTCGCCCGCCGGATAGTAGCCCGGCTCGTTGGACAGGATCATGCCCGGTTTGAGCGGCACTGTCCCGGTCTTGGCAATCCGCTGCGGACCTTCATGGACCGAGAGATAAGACCCCACCCCGTGGCCCGTGCCGTGGTCGAAATCGAGCCCTGCCTTCCACAAATCGATCCGGGCCAGCGTGTCGAGCTGCGCGCCCGTCGTTCCTTCCGGAAAGCGGGCGGCGGAGATCGCGATATGCCCCTTGAGTACCAGGGTGAAATTCCGCTTCATCTCCGCGGACATGGTCCCGACCGCGAGCGTGCGGGTGATGTCTGTCGTGCCGTCCTCGTACTGGGCGCCGCTGTCGATCAGGAACGGCTTTCCGACCGGTATCGGCCGGTTGCTCCTTTCGCTGACCCGGTAATGGCAGATCGCGCCGTTGGGGCCCGCGCCTGAAATGGTATCGAAGGAGATATCCTTGAGCGCTCCGGTTTCAACACGGAAGTCTTCCAGCTTCCGGGCCGCACCGATCTCGTCGAGCTGTCCGGTCGGTGCCGCCTCGTCGAACCAGCACAGGAACCGCGCGTAGGCGACCGCATCGCGCAGATGCGCGGCCCGGGCGCCGGCGATTTCCGTCGGGTTCTTGACCGCCTTGGGCAGGAGCACAGGGTCCGTTGCCTCGACCAGAGAGCCGCCGGCCCCGGTGATGGCGCTTGCAATCGCCTCGCCCGCCAGGGCCGGATCGATCAGGACCTTCTTTCCCGCGTTTCCCAGCCCCGCAAGACCGGACGTGAAACCTGCCGGCTCCTCGATGTCGGTCAGCCTTTCCAGCGCGTCCCGCACAGAATTGGACAGCTTGCGGCCATCGATGAAGAGGGTCGGACGGCCGTGCGCGGGCACGGTGGCAAAGGACAGCGGCAGCGGCGTGTGCGGAACATCCGCCCCGCGGATATTGAACAGCCAGGCGATCGAATCAGGCTGGGTCAGAACGCAGGCATCGGCCTTGTTTTCCTTTATCGCGGCCTGGATATCGGCAATCTTTTCGGCTGCGGGTTTCCCGGCAAGCGCCTCCGGGTGAAGCATCACCTGGCCGAGCGGCGGCTTCGGCCGTCCCTCCCAGACCGCATCCAGAGGATTGTCCTCGGTCGCCACCAGATCGGCCCCGGCCTCCGCGCAGACCTCGCGCAGTTTCCGCACCTCGCGCACCGTATGCAGCATCGGGTCGAAGCCGAGTTTCTGCCCCGGCTTCAGATGCGCCGCAAGCCAGCCGGTCAGGGGTTCGTTGATCAGATGCCGTGCCGGAAAGACGCTCATGTCGACCTGCTCGCGCACCTGGATGGTGTAGCGTCCGTCGACGAAGATCGCCGCCTCGTCACCCAGCACCGCGGCCAGTCCCGCCGAGCCGGAAAAGCCGGTCAGCCACTGCAGCCTGCAGTCGGACGCCGGCACATATTCGCCCTGATGCACATCGGCCCTCGGAATGAGGAAGCCATCGAGGCCGCGGCGCTTGAGTTCTGCCCTGAGAAGGGCCGCATGCGGCGCCCCGCAGGAGGGATCGGCAAGATCGTCAAAGTTCTGGAACATGGCCGAAAGCTAATTCCTCGGTCAGGTCCGATCAAGCTGGATAATTCTTTCACAGCTCGAGGATACGGGAAAAAATATCGCCTACTTCGCAACGCACCATTTATCTCGCATATGCGAAAAACGCAGGACTGGCATGCAGGATTGCATCTACCTCATACCGGACCCAGCGACCATATTCAGGTCAACAAAAAAGGCGGCGAATCCCTTGGAGGATGCGCTCGTTCACTCACAGCCCCTTTTACTCAAAGCATGGAGAAACCCCATGGCAATGACCACGACCTTCACCGGCGCAGGCCGCTCCACGTCCACCGGCCTTGTGCGTCGCGCCTTCGACCGCATGATCGATGCCCGCTCCAAGCAGGCCCGCCGGTATGTCAACGGCTATCTTCTGTCCCTTGACGACGCAACGCTTGCCGCTCACGGCTATGACCGTGCCGAGCTGGAACGCGAAGGTTCTTCGCCGATCATCTTCTGAGCAGGAAATCCGGCGTAACGACAAAAAAGAAGCGCGATGGCCCGGCCACCGCGCTCTTTTTTTGTCTGAAAAGCGGCAGTGTCCGGCGCCTCAGGCGTCCTTTCGCCCGCGCACCAGGGTCAATGTCAGCCAGCCGTCTTTCCGGCGCGACCGGACCAGATGAAATCCCTGGCAGCGGTAGGCGAACAAAATGCGCGGCCCGTCCTCGATCCTGAGGCCGGACAGCACGAGGGTCGCCACCGGCGCGCAATGCGTCCCGATGGATTTGGCCATCTGCATCAGCGGGCGCGCCAGAATATTGGCAATGACCAGGTCGAACGGACCGAATTCGCCGAACCGCCGGTCTTCCATGCCGTTGGCGGTAAAGGTCTTCACAAGCGGCCCCACGCCGTTCAGGCGGGCATTCTCCGCCGCCGTCCTGGTCGCAACCGGATCGATATCCGTGGCAAGCACGGGTTGCCGTTTCAGGTGCGCTGCTGCTATGGCCAGGACCCCGGTTCCCGTCCCCAGGTCCAGGATGCTGTCATAGGAGCGCATCGACAGGAGCCGGTCGATTTCTTCGAGACACCCGGCCGTGGTTCCGTGATGGCCGGTGCCGAAGGCGAGCGCGGCCTCGATTTCAAGGCCGATGGCGCTGGCCGGCACCTTGTCCCGGTCATGGGAGCCATGCACCACGAACCGGCCGGCGCGGACCGGCGCGAGCCCTTCCAGGCTCTTTTCCACCCAGTTGATGTCCGGAAGTTCGTCCGCTTCCAGAGGCGCTGCAAAGGCATCCGCGCCAACCCGGTCGCGCACCTGGGCCGCCGCCTCGTCCGGCTCCATGTCGAAAAGCAGGATTTCCGCCGACCAGGTCTTGCCGTCTGCCGACGCTTCATAGATGGAAACCGGGTTACCGTCATCCTCGAAGGCCCGTTCCAGCACATCGGCAATCCGCTTGGCTTCCGTCTCGCCGGCCGTGATCCGGACCCTGATCGTCTTCATGACGCACCCCTTGCCGCGCTCTCCGCGCCGCTTCCTGTGAAAAACTGAAGCCGGGGTATAGCCGGGGACGGCGGTATTCGCCAGTTCAAACCGCCCTTGAATTCACGCCACCCACGCCTTCGGCAGAGCAATGCGGGCGGTCATTGCAGCGCCCTGCATTATCGATGTGATTGGCGAGGGCTCGATAACAATCAGGTGACGGCACACCGTCAAGGCTGGCACGCGCGCCCATTCGCTCTAATTTCCCTTCAGGACGATTTGGAACAGTCGTCTTTCGGGAGGATTGGGGATGGTTGAGCTGACCAGAAAGCATGCACCGTCGTTATTAGGCCGGTTTCGAATCGATCTGATAGGCTTTGTCGCTTTTGTCGCTTTCGCACTTCTGCTTTCGGCCGGGAGCGGCCATGCCTCCGGGGACAAGGACGCCCTGTTCGCGGCCCTCAAGTCGGCAGAGACCGAGGCGGAAGCGCGCCTGGTCGAGGACCGGATCTGGTGGTTCTGGCTCGGCGAGGCCCCCGACACCGAGACCCGCCATCTCGTCGACGAAGCCATGCGCAAGCGCGACAATTATGATTTCGAGGGCGCCCGCCTTCTGCTCAACGACGCCGTCGAACGCGCGCCCGACTATGCGGAAGTCTGGAACCAGAGGGCCTTCATCCTGTTTCTGCAGGACAAGCTCGACGAGGCCCTGGAAGACGCCGACCGCGCCCTGGAGCTGGAACCGCGCCATTTCGGCGCGCTCTCCGGAAAGGCACACATCCTGATGCGGCAGGGCCGCGTGGAACTCGGGCAGAAGGCCCTGCGCCAGGCGATCGAGATCTATCCGTTCATCAAGGAGCGGAACATGCTGATCGAACCGAAAGGCACGGACCTCTAAAGCCTCTCACGAGATCTGGCGCTCTTGGCTAGAAAGAATAGGTGAAATGACCGCCGGCTCCGACCTCATGCCCATGCGGATTCATGCTGCCGGCAAGACCGACGCGCCAGAGCGCCCGTTCTGAAATTGCTCCCATGACACCGACGCCGCCGGTCAGCGCGTGAGGGCCGCGGTTTTGCCCCGACTGGGTGAAGGTGCCGAACAGGCTGTTAGTGACGGTGACCTCATGACTTGAAGCAGAAGCGGCACTCCAGTCATGATCGTAGCGGAGAAAACCCGCAAGCTGCGCCTTGCTCCGCTCCACGTTTACGATTTCGGCCGTCCAGTCCAGGCCCACACCGGTAACAATCGCCTCGGCCGTTGCGGCATGGACGTCATAGGAAAAATCGCCCCCGCCCGTTTCCTTGGCTTCCCCCTGCCAGATGCGGGAATAGGAGGCCGAAACAAACGGTGTGACCGAGAGCATTTCCGTCACCGCAGTGGCGTAGCCGAACTTCCCGGCCACAAAAGCCGAATGAGAGTTGAAATCGGCTTCGGAGCGCCCGCCGGTAAACAAGCCGACGTTCGGGTTGTCGCGCGTGCCGGAATTGGCGCTATAGGCATATCCGCCCGACAGGGCGAGCCGCCAGTCGCCGGGTAAAAGCGTGAGATAGGCACCGCCATAACCGGTATGAGCAGAGAAGGATTGATCGACGTTGTCGTGCTCACTCATCTGATGAAAACCATAGCCGGCAAAAACGCCGGCCGATCCGGCGTCGGACGCAAGGACGTCGGCTCCGACGATCAGATTGACCAGAGAATAGCCGAACGTCCCGAGTCCGTCCCGGCCCTCGACATGACCAAGCGTACCGGAGCTGTCCATCCAGATTGCCCGTCCGTGGGAATCCCGTGTGGTTTTCGCCCTGTCCAGGACGTCGTGACCGCCGGAGATCCGGCTCATGACGGAAGAAGCGATCTGATCCGCCTGTTCGAGGGCAACAGTCAGATTGGAGGAATAGGGTTCGGCATGGACACTGTTCAGTTGAAGGAGCTGTGAGTTCGTCAGGGCCAGCCAGGCGGTGCTGAGGGTATTTCCACTCGCGAGCAGTTGACCGCCGCCGCCTCCACCGCCGGAGACGCCATTGACTGTCGAGGCGGAATGGGTCGCGGAAATGGCCGATGTCAGAGTGGTCCATGGACTGGACGACGTGACTTTCTTGCCCGATGACAGCGTCAGGACCTTGGACGGCAAATGCGTCGCGACGGCGGAATTGTCGGTGAACTGCACTTCCACCTTGCCAGCGGCAGAAGGGCTGCCCACAAGGCTCGCGCTCAGATGCGCATTCAACGACGCGCCTTCCACGAGTGCCACCCCGTCGCTGTCGATGCTGGCCGCGTCCAGCACGACATAAGTCGCCCCGGTAAAGTCGGCGATTTCGCCGCTCCCGGTGGCGACATAGCCGCTGTCCTTTTCCAGCGTCACTGTCAGGTTGCCGGCACCGGTGACGGCACCGCTGACATCCAGAAGATCCGCATTCTGGGCGGCATTCGGGTCGAGTTCGGAGATTAGCGCCGTCGCTCCTTGAAAGGACAGATCGCCGTTGATTGTCAGGGTCCCGATGGAATTGCCCGGACTGAGCGCAGACCCGACGGCCGTCAGAAAAGTCGTGGAGCTGCCTGCGCCGGATTTTCCGTTGATCGTTCCATTCCCCGACAAGGTCCCATCGAGCCTGAAAATGGAGGTGTCGATTGTCGTTGCGTCCAGGCTTAAAGAGGAGCCGTCGGCCACGGAAACAAGATTGGCGCCGGTGATACTGCTGTTTGCCAAGGTCAGGTCCGTGGGTTTGCGGAGATTCTGCCCAATTATGTTGTATTCGCCGACCACGAAAAGGCTCGGATTGGAGACCGTGAACCGATCATAAGTCCGCGCCTGATCGCTGGCGACATAGACGTAAGGATTTTGAAAGTTCGACGCCGATACCGAAGCAACATCGATCGAGCGGTTTTCGCCTATGGCAACATTGATCAGGTTAATGCGGGTTGCCGCAAGCTGCGTTGTCCCTGGCAAGGGCAGCATTTCAAGAAAAGGCGTATTGGCCGTCGTCGAGCCGGCAATGGTCGTGCCCACGAATAATATGGAATCGATGGGCCCCGTCGCGTCCGAATTCCCGGAAGAATAAAAATAATTTGTATAGTAGGAATACTTCCCGCTGGCGGAAATTGTTCCGGGCGTGATTGTTATCGAGGAACGGGAGGTCGCGCAGACGACCCTTGCAGGTGTGAAACTGCTTGGCGCGTAAGTCTGCGACCCCGACGTCAGATATGTCCCGGCACCGAGTGAACTGCACGTGGCAGAGGCAGAGGGAACATGGGTGAATTCCCCGATTGCAACCAATGCCGGGATCGCTAGAAATTTCCCTTGAAGAACTCCAACACAGCCATGTTTTTTTGTAACTCGCATGCGCTCCTCCAAATCGAACGCGACGAGATACAAACACGCTTCAGACCTGGAACAACCTAACAAGCGGGCAGGTTAAGGAAATGCTAACCCTAGGTTAGATTAAAACAAATTTCTCATTTATAATAGTTACTTATGACAATATTCAGTGACGCTCGACAAAACTGTCGATGACCTTTTTGACCCCGGCCTTCTCGAAGTCGATGGTCAGCTTGTTGCCTTCGATCGACTTGATCGCACCGTAGCCGAACTTGATGTGAAACACCCGCTCGCCGGGGGTAAATTCCGACGGTGTATCGCTGACAGACTTGGCGACCAGTTCGCCCTCGATGGTGAGCGGCCCCTGGCGTTTGGTACGGGCGGAGCGGTAGTCGTTGCGGCTTTCGCCGAAGCCGCCGCCCGACTGGGAGGCCCGCTGGGCGCGCTGCCAGCCCGGTGTCGAATAGGAGCCTGACTGGAACGGGTCGCGATTGTCGAAGCGCGAGGCGCCGTACCCGCCGCCGCCATAGCCGCCGTAGCTGGACGAGGCTTCCGCGATCTCCACATGTTCTTCCGGCAACTCGTCGAGGAAGCGCGACGGCACCGTCGACTGCCACAGGCCGTGAATGCGCCGGTTGGAGGCGAAATAGATCTTGGCGCGTTTCTTCGCCCGGGTGATGCCGACATAGGCCAGCCGGCGCTCTTCCTCCAGGCCGGCACGTCCGCTCTCGTCGAGGGCGCGCTGATGCGGGAACAGGCCCTCTTCCCAGCCGGGCAGGAACACCGTGTCGAATTCCAGCCCCTTGGCCGAATGCAATGTCATGATGGAAACGGCGTCATTGCTCTCCCCGCTGTCCCGATCCATCACCAGCGAGACATGCTCCAGGAACCCTTGCATGGACTCGAACTCTTCCATGGAGCGGATGAGTTCCTTGAGGTTGTCGAGCCGCCCCGGCGCTTCCGCCGACCGGTCGGCGCGCCACATGGCCGTGTAACCGCTTTCGTCCAGGATGATTTCCGCCATTTCCGTGTGGGAAACTGCGTTGATCTGTGCCCGCCAGCGATCCATATCGCCAAGCAGGTTGCCGAGCGCATTGCGCGCCTTGGGCCTGAGTTCCTCCGTCTGGCACAATTGGGCCGCCGCCTGCATCAGCGGGATACGTTCGGCGCGGGCCAGTTCGTGCACCAGCTTCAGGGTCGCCTCGCCGAGGCCCCGCTTGGGCGTGTTGACGATGCGCTCGAACGCCAGATCGTCCGCCGGCTGCACCACGCAGCGGAAATAGGCCATGGCATCGCGGATTTCCATGCGCTCATAGAAGCGCGGACCGCCGATGACCCGGTAATTCAGCCCCAGCGTGACGAAACGGTCTTCGAACTCGCGCATCTGGAACGAGGCGCGCACCAGAATCGCAATGTCGTTGAGCGCGTGGCCCTTGGCCTGCAATGCCTCGATCTCGTCGCCGATGGAGCGCGCCTCTTCTTCCGAATCCCAGACGGAAGCGACGGTTACAAGGTCGTGGTCCGGCTCCTGGAAGTCCGTGAACAGGGTCTTGCCGAGCCGGCCCTCGTTATGGGCGATCAGGTGCGAGGCGGCGGCCAGGATATGGCTGGTGGAACGGTAGTTGCGCTCCAGCCGGATGACGGTCGCGCCTTTGAAATCGTGCTCGAAGCGCAGGATGTTGTCCACTTCCGCCCCGCGCCAGCCGTAGATCGACTGGTCATCGTCACCCACGCAGCAGACGTTCGGATTGCCCTGGGCAAGCAGGCGCAGCCACAGGTACTGGGCGATGTTGGTATCCTGGTACTCGTCCACCAGCATGTAGCGGAACCGGCGCTGATAGTCCTTGAGGATATCCGGCTGGGTCTTGAACAGGGTGATTACATGCAAAAGCAAGTCGCCGAAATCGCAGGCGTTCAGCACCGACAGGCGGTCCTGGTACTCCTCGTAAAGCTTGCGGCCGTTGCCGTTGGCAAAAGCCCGCGCCTCGCCTTCCGGAACGTCCCTGGGCGTCAGCGCCCGGTTCTTCCAGCCGTCGAGCATGGAGGCGAAGGCGCGCGCGGTCCAGCGCTTGTCGTCAAGTCCTTCCGCCTGGATGATCTGCTTGATCAGCCGCAGCTGGTCGTCGGTGTCGAGGATGGAAAAGCCCGATTTCAGCCCGACCAGTTCCGCATGGCGGCGCAGGATCTTGACGCAGATGGAATGGAACGTGCCGAGCCAGGCCATGCCCTCCACGTTGCCGCCGATGAAGGTGGAGATGCGCTCCTTCATTTCGCGCGCGGCCTTGTTGGTGAAGGTCACGGCGAGGATTTGCGACGGCCGCGCGGCCCCGGTCGCGAGAATATGCGCGATGCGGGTGGTCAGGACCCGGGTCTTGCCGGTGCCGGCACCGGCGAGCACCAGAACCGGCCCGTCGATGGTCTCCACCGCCAGCCGCTGTTCCGGATTGAGCCCATCGAGATAATCGGGCGCCCGCCGCGCCGCCATCGCCCGCGCGGCAATCCCGCCGCCCTGACCACCACCATGACCGCTTGCCGGGCGCGCAGCCGGTGCCGGCTCGAAGCCCGGCTCGATCCGTTTCCAGTTATCCGAATACCCGTTCGGGTCTGCCATTACACTCTTTCGCGAATCTGTGAGATCTCAAGAGAACAATATAGCAACGAACGGCCCGAGAGCGAGGCTCGAAGTGCGAGATTTTGCGGGAAAAGGTCGACGGTCTGAAATCTGTAGACATTGGTCCGAACGAAACGAAGCAACGTCTTAGCTATTGAGACTGTCCAATAAGTCGACCCACTCGGGATTATGGTTCTCGATGAGCTGGATTTTCCAATGGCGTTGCCAACGCTTCAAACGTTTTTCCATGGCAATCGCTTCGTCGATACGATCGAATGCCTCGAAAAAGACCAGCCGAAATACCTGGTGTTCCTTCGTAAAGCCGCTTGCATCACCGGTGCGATGCTCCGAAACCCGCCTGACGAGATCGTTGGTCACCCCCACGTAAAGCGTACCGTGTTTACGGCTGGCGAGAATATAGACGTAGTAAGACATGCACGATTCTGGATTGTAAGGACTGAACACGTAAACTTTACATATGCCGATATCCCGCCGGAATTGACCGCATAGTGGAATGACTGAGGTGTCCCCCCTGACGTCACCCCGGGCGAAACGAAGTGGAGACCCGGGGCCTACTCATTCGCAGAGAGTCGACGAATTGTTCAGAAGGGCAGGCTGCCTCGAACAACATCCAAAGCTTCAGCAAGCGGAGTGGCGAGTAGGCCCCGGGTCTCGCGTTGCTCGCCCGGGGTGACGATAGCCCCCCCTCACGCCCCCACCAGGTCGAACCAGTCGTCCTCGGAGATCACCTCCACGTCCAGTTCCTGCGCCTTGGCCAGCTTCGAGCCCGCGCCCGGGCCGGCGACGACGAGGTCGGTCTTTTTCGACACCGAGCCGGACACCTTGGCGCCGAAGCGTTCGGCCATGGCCTTGGCCTCGTCGCGGGTCATGCGTTCCAGTGATCCGGTGAAGACGATGGTCTTGCCGGCGACCGGGCTGCCGCCGGCGTCGATCTTTTCCGCGTCCTTCGGCGTGACCTGCTCCAAAAGGGCTGCGAGCTGATCCCGGTTGTGCTCCTCGGCGAAGAATTCGGTCACCGCCTCGGCGACGATCGTGCCGATGCCGTCGATGTCGTTCAGTTCCGCCCAGGCGTCGCTGTCATGGTCGTGGGCCTTCTGCATCGCCTGGTAGAAGGTCTCCCACGCGCCGTAATAGCGTGCCAGCAGTTTGGCGTTGCCCTCGCCCACATGGCGAATACCGAGAGCGAAGATGAAGCGGTGCAGGTCGATCTCGCGGCGCGCGTTGATCGCCTCGAACAGGTTGCGCGCCGACACCGCGCCCCAGCCTTCCCGGTTGCGCAGCTTGGTCAGCGCCCGCCGGTCGCGTTCCTCCAGGGTGAAGATGTCGGCAGGGGCCATTACCAGCCCGTCCGCATAGAAGGCATCGACCTGCTTGTCGCCGAAGCCCTCGATGTCGAAGGCGTTGCGCGAGACGAAATGCTTGAGCTTTTCCGTCGCCTGGGCCGGGCAGATCAGCCCGCCGGTGCAGCGGCGCACCGCGTCGAGCCGGCCGGTCTTGGCGTTTTCCTCGCGCACCGCATGGCTGCCGCAGGCCGGACACAGGGTCGGGAATTCGAACGGTGCCGCGTCGTCAGGGCGCTTGTCGAGATCCACATCGATCACCTGCGGGATCACGTCGCCGGCGCGCTGGATCTTCACCGTATCCCCGATGCGCAGGTCCTTGCCGCCCCGGAGCGGCTCGCCGTCCTGTCCGATGCCCTTGATGTAATCCTCGTTATGCAGTGTCGCGTTGGACACGACCACACCGCCGACGGTGACCGGTTCCAGCTTCGCGACCGGCGTCAGCGCGCCGGTCCGTCCGACCTGGATCTCGATGTCGTTCAGGATGGTGAAGGCCTGTTCCGCCGGGAACTTGTGGGCGATCGCCCAGCGGGGCGAACGGGACACGAAGCCTAGGCGCTCCTGCAGGTCCAGCCGGTCGACCTTGTAGACGACACCGTCGATGTCGTAGCCGAGCGTCGCCCGCTCCTCCTCGATCGCGTGATAGACGGCGATCAGTTCCTCCACGCTCTCGCAGCGCTGCATTTTGGGATTGATTTGAAATCCCCAGGACCCCATGACCTCGACCATCCCCATCTGGGTGTCGACGGGAAGCGCGCTCATCTCGCCCCAGGCATAGGCAAAGAACCGCAGAGGCCGGGACGCGGTGATGTCCGCATTGAGTTGGCGCAGGGAGCCCGCAGCCGCATTCCTCGGGTTGGCGAAGACCTTGCCGCCGTTGGCGGCCATGCGCTCGTTGAGCGACCGGAAGTCCGCATGCGCCATATAGACCTCGCCGCGGATCTCGGCCACGTCCGGCGCGTCGCCCTTCAGCGTCTCCGGGATATCGGCAATGGTGCGCGCATTGGCCGTGACGTTCTCGCCGACCGTGCCGTCGCCCCGGGTCGCAGCACTGACCAGCTTGCCGCCTTCGTAGCGCAGCGACAGCGAAAGCCCGTCAATCTTGGGCTCTGCGGTCACGCCAAGCGCGCCCATCAGCGGATCGAACTTCAGAAAGCGGCGGACACGGCCGACGAAATCGCGCACGTCCTCGTCGTCGAAGGCGTTGTCCAGCGACAGCATCGGGATCTTGTGCGTGATCTTGCCGAAGCCCGATACCGGCTCGACTCCGACGCGCCCGGACGGGCTGTCCGCACGGATCAGTTCCGGAAACCGGGCCTCAATCTCGTTGTTGCGCTTGCGCAGCGCGTCATAGTCGGCGTCGGAGACGGTGGGCGCGTCCTCGGCGAAATAGTGCCGGTCGTGCTCCGCGATTTCCGCCGCCAGGCGCTTCAGTTCGGCTTCCGCCTGCTCCAGTGTCAGCGCGTCCACGGCGATAGCGGCGGCGGAATCGGATTTTTCGGTCATTGTGGCCCCATTCACCCAACAGAACTCGCCGGAAGCGCTCAGCCGGTCGCTTCCGTGATCAGCTTGCCGGCCGCGGCCCGCGCTTCCTCGGTAATCACGCTGCCGGCCAGCATGCGGGCGATTTCCTCGCGCCGGTGATCCTCGTCGATCCGCCGCACCCGGGTCGCGACCCGCTCCGGATGCGCCTCTTCCTTGGCGATCAGGAAGTGACCGGCGGCGCGGGCCGCCACCTGCGGCGCATGGGTCACCGTCAGCACCTGGACATTGGCCGCCAGCCGGGCAAGCCGCACGCCGATCGCCTCCGCCACCGCACCGCCGACCCCGGTATCGATCTCATCGAACACCAGCGTCGGCGCCGATCCCTTGTCGGCAAGCGACACCTTCAGCGCCAGCAGGAAGCGGGACAGTTCGCCCCCGGAGGCCACCTTCATCATCGGTCCGGGCTTCGTTCCCGGGTTCGTCTGAACATAAAATTCCACCTGGTCGATGCCGGTCCGCGACCGGTTTTCCGGATCGCTTGCCATTTCGACGATAAACCGGGCCCGTTCCAGCTTGAGCGCGGGCAGTTCCTGTCCGACCGCCTGCTCAAGCTGCCTGGCGGCCTTTTCCCGTGCCTTTGAAAGCGTCTTTGCCCTTTTGTCATAGGCGTCGCGGGTCTTCACGGCAGCTGCCTTCAGCGTCGCCAGCTTGTCCTCGCCCGCATCCAGGTCGGCCAGGTCCTCGCTCATGCGCGCGCACAGCGCGGCCAGTTCGTCGACCGGCACCGCGAATTTGCGCGAGGCCGCGCGCAGGGCGAACAGCCGCTCCTCGACCGCCTCCAGTTCGCGCGGATCGAAATCCGTCTCGCGCACGGCGGCTTCCAGTCCGCTGCGCGCCTCTTCCAGATTGTCGAGCGCATTGGCAAGCGCGGTGACCGGACCGGTCAGAAGCACCGGCGCCTGCTCCGTCTTGCGCTCCATGCGCCTGAGCAGGCTGGCGAGTTCCGGGATCGGCGACGCCGTCCCGTTCAGGATCTCATAGGCCTCGTTGAGATCTCCGGCGATCTTCTCCACCTGCATCATGGTGGTCCGCCGGGCGGCCAGTTCTTCCTCTTCGCCGGCCTGGGGGGCAAGGCCGGTCAGTTCCCCAACCGCGCTTTTCAGGTAATCGGCCTCCTGGCGCGCCGTCTCGATACGCGCCTCATGGTCGCGCACGGCCTTTTCCGCAGCCCGAAACGCCTTGTAGGCCTCGCCGAGCGCGTCCACGTCGCCTGTCAGGCCGCCGAAGGAATCGATCAGGAGCCTGTGGCTGTCCGGATCGACCAGGGCGCGATCATCGTGCTGGCCGTGAATTTCGACAAGAAGCGTGCCGGCCTGGCGCATCAGACCGACGCTGACGGGCTGGTCGTTGATGAAGGCGCGGGTGCGCCCATCGGCGGTCTGTATCCGCCTCAGGATCAGGTCGCCGTCGTCGTCGACGTCGTTTTCCCGCAAAAGCGCCCTGACCGCGTGCTCGCCCGGCACATCGAAGACCGCCGTCACCTGGCCCTGGGCCTCGCCATGACGGACGAGGTCCGCGTCCCCCCGCCCGCCGATGGCAAGCGACAGGGCGTCCAGTAGAATGGATTTGCCGGCGCCGGTCTCACCGGTCAGCACCGACATGCCCGCGGCAAAGTCGAGATCGAGACGGTCTATCAATACGATGTCGCGGATGGACAGCGTGACCAGCATGGACGGGAAGCTCCGAATCAACGCAGAGAACTTATACCTATCATGTATCGGAATGGTATGAGCCGTTCCGGCCTGTTACAAGCTGCAAAACGAACAGCGGGCCGATCGTCATGCAGGCTTGCGTTCGCCGGTCAGAGCACGTTGATCTTGTTGAACGCCTTGCTGATCCAGCTGCCGGTGTCCTCGGACGGTTCGTAGCCGCCCTTGGTGAGCAGCGAATAGGCGTCCTTGTACCACTGGCTGTCCGGGAAGTTGTGTCCCAGAACGGCTGCCGCCGTCTGCGCCTCGTTGACCACGCCGAGCGCGTAGTAGGATTCGGTCAGGCGGAACAGGGCCTCTTCGACATGACGGGTGGTCTGGTAATTGATCACCACCGTCTTGAACCGGTTGATCGACGCGATGTAATTGCGCTTCTTCAGGTAGAAACGCCCCACCTGCATTTCCTTGCCGGCGAGCTGATCCTGCGTGACCAGCAGTTTGGCTTCGGCATCGGCGATATATTCTGAATCGGGATAGCGCTGGATCAGTTCCCGGAAGGCGGCCATCGCCTTTTCCGTCATTTCCTGGTCCCGGGTGATATCCGGCATCTGGCGGAAATAGCACTGGCCGATGATGTAAAGCGCGTAGGCCGCATCATTGTTGCCCGGATAAAGCGTCAGAAACCGCTGTGCCGCGGAAATCGCCTCCGGATACTTGCCCCGGCTGAAGTTCAGATAGGCAAGGTTCACCAGGGATTTCTTGGCATATTCGGAATAGGGATAGAGCTTGTCGAGTTCCTCGAATTTCTTGCCGGCATCGCGCAGGTTGCCTTGCGCGCGCAACGCGAGGCCCTCGTTGTAGAGAACCTCCGGCGGCGTGTCGTTCAGGGCAAGGTCATCGACATCGTCCTTCGAAGTACAGGCACCGAGCGTCAGGGACAGTCCGAGAACGGCGATATTCAGGAATGCGGTGGTTCGATTGCCGACCCGTTTAACCGGACGCAGGTCCTTAAGCTTCACCCTTGCACTCCTTCCCCGGGATCCGGCCTTGACTGAACCCAGTCTCGTGGCCGATCCGAAACGCTCATCTATATTGCTCAACGGGGGATGTTTAGCGGAAAGAAAAGGTCCCCGTCACGCCCCCTGAGCGTCATGTGTCGTTTTTTTTGAGCTTTTTTGTGGCGGAGGGTAAATTCAGCCGCCTTATCCGTCAGCCAGAACCCGGATTTTCCGGGTCAGGAGACGTCCGGACCGAAGGCGGCGGCGGCCAGACCGGCGTTTTCCGCATGTCCGACCTCACGGAACGCGGGTGCCTCGACGATCTCGTAGGCACTCTTGTCCTCGAACAGCTTGGCGAGGATGGCATTGTTCATCTTGTGCCCGCCCTTGTAGGAGCGGTAGAGGCCGAGAATCGGAAGGCCTGCGAGCGACAGGTCGCCAACCGCATCGAGCGCCTTGTGCCGGGCGAATTCGTCCTGCCAGCGGGTTCCTTCCGGATTGAGCACCTTGTCTTCGGCAATGGCCACCGAGTTCTCCAGGGAAGAACCGAGGGCAAAGCCCATTTTCCAAAGCTGCTCGACATCCTTCACGTAACCGAAGGTGCGCGCCCTGCACAGCTCTTCCCGGAACACCTGCGGCGTCAGGTCGGAGGCGAAGGTCTGTCGGCCGATCAGTGGCGTGTCGAAATCGATGGTAATCTCGAAGCGCGTGCCGTCATAGGGCTTGAGCTCGCACCATGCGCTGCCGTTGTCGACACGAACCGGCTTCTTGACCTTCAGGTAGCGGCGGCCACGATCGAGATGCTTCACGCCGACCTGGTCGATGGCATCCACGAAAGCTGCGCTGGACCCGTCCATGATCGGCATTTCCGGGCCGTCGACTTCGATGATCAGATTGTCGATCCCCATTCCGGCCAGGGCAGCCATAAGATGTTCCACGGTCGACATGCCGTTTTCCGACGGATCGCCGAGCACGGTCTGAAGGGAAGTCTGGGTGACCCGGTTCCAAAGCGCGGGAATTTCTGCCGCGTCATCCTTGTCGGTGCGCTGGAACACGATGCCGGTGCCCGCATCCGCGGGCAGAAGCGTGATACTTGCCGGTTTTCCGGAATGAACGCCAATGCCGGTAAGCGTTACCTGATCTGCAAGAGTCGTCTGGCGATCAATGTGGTTGGTCATTCTGCCCCGGCCTTTCAGTCTCGCATCTGGAAACTCGTTCGAAATATGCACGCACACATCACAAACTGTTAACGATTGCGTCTTGGTCAGGACCATACTCGAGTCCTGCCCGGGACATGAAATAAAGCTTTATTACGTTTTGTAACGCGGCGCAGCATCGCAACGCCTTGAATTCAATCAACAATTCCTGACGTAACGGAAACAGCCCGGAGCAATGCTCCGGGCTGTCCACAGGGGAAGAAGGTCAGATCGCGAATCAGTTCGACTGTCTGCGCAGGAAAGCCGGGATTTCCAGCTGTTCGTCATCGGCGGCAGACAGTGGCTTCGGCGCGGCCCGTCCCGTTGAATCGAGCTGACCGGCAGCACCTTCCGAAGTCTGACGCGGCATGGGCGGCCTCGGAGCCGCCGGACGGGCGGCAACCGGCGCGGGCTGCTGAACCGGAGGTTCCGCGTGATGCTCGTGATACCCCTCGTCGTCATGCTCGTCCCTTCGGCCGAGGCCGCTTGCCAGGCGGCGCAGCAGGCCCATCGGGCGGCGGTCCTCGTCATACTCCTCGTGATGCACGTCGTGGGCAGGAGCCGCGGTCCGCTCGGCGGCGGCGGGTTTTGCCGCGGCCGGTTCGGATACGGTCTGCCTGGCCTGGATCTCACGCTGGGCGATCGGCGGGAAATCCTCGACCCGAGGCATGCGCGGCGACGGGCTGTGCTGCTCGGCGACCGGCGGAATGTAAGGCTTGTTGACCGGGGTTTCCTCGGCCGCGGCAGGCGGCGTCTCCACATCCAGGTCGACAGCCGGCGTCTTGTCGCTCAGCATGTCGGGTGCGGGCCGGAACGGCTTGATCTCCACGTCCGGATCGGTCGCGCTCGCAACGCTCGCGGCATCGGGAAGCGCAAGTTCGCGCTCGAGGCTGGCGACGGCCTTCTTGGCCGCATCATCCAGAGAAGACTCCGTCTTCACCGGCGCCGGCGCAATCTGCTCCTTGGGCCGGCTGGTGATCGCCGGTGCGGCGATTGGGTAGGCGGGCTCTTCCGCGCCTGCTTCCCGGTCGATCCCTGTTGCCACGACCGAAACCCGGATGATGCCGTCGAGGCTCTCGTCGAAGGTCGCACCCAGGATGATGTTGGCGTCCGCGTCCACTTCCTCGCGGATTCGGGTCGCCGCCTCATCCACCTCGAACAGCGTCAGGTCGTTGCCGCCGGTGATGGAGATAAGCAGGCCCTTCGCCCCCTTCATGGAGGATTCGTCGAGCAGCGGATTGGCAATCGCCGCCTCGGCCGCCTGCTGGGCGCGCTTTTCGCCGCTGGCTTCGCCGGTCCCCATCATCGCCTTGCCCATGCCGCGCATGACGGAGCGGACATCGGCGAAGTCCAGGTTGATCAGGCCTTCCTTGACCATGAGGTCGGTGATGCAGGCCACGCCGGAGTAAAGCACCTGGTCGGCCATGGCGAAGGCGTCCGCGAAGGTCGTCTGCGCATTCGCGATCCGGAACAGGTTCTGGTTCGGAATGACGATCAGCGTATCGACGTTCTTCTGCAGTTCGGTAATGCCGGAATCCGCGATGCGCATCCGCCGGGCGCCTTCGAACTGGAACGGCTTGGTGACCACGCCGACCGTCAGGATGCCCTGCTCGCGGGCAGCCCGGGCGATGACCGGAGCGGCACCGGTGCCGGTTCCGCCGCCCATGCCGGCTGTGATGAACACCATGTGCGATCCGCTCAGGTGATCGTTGATCTCGTCGATCACTTCCTCGGCCGCGGCAGAGCCCACTTCAGGCTGGGAACCGGCGCCAAGACCTTCCGTCACCGCCACGCCCATCTGGACGAGACGTTCGGAATGGTTCATGGCAAGCGCCTGGGCATCCGTGTTGGCCACGACGAAGTCGCAGCCCTGGAGGCCGGCAGTGATCATGTTATTGACGGCGTTTCCGCCCGCGCCGCCTACGCCGAAGACCGTAATTCTCGGCTTCAGCTCCTGAATGTCGGGCATCTTCAGGTTGATGGTCATAGTATCCTCGCGACCCACTGGGGCACCCGGTACGGGGGCTCCCTCTTCTTCCCTAATCTCGTCAGCCGTCACCGGCGGTTCCTGTCCTTGGCTCATATCGTCAGAAGCTCTCCCTGATCCACTGGCCGACGCGGGCCAGGTAACCGGATTGTCCTCCCCAGCCAGTGCGGCGGTTCTTGTGCTCGAACTGCTCGATCTGTGCGACCTGGGGATAGATGAGAAGGCCGACCGCGGTAGCGAATGCGGGCCCTTTCGCGGCTTCCGGAAGGCCGGCGACGCCTAATGGCCGGCCCAGACGAACGTTACGCCCCAGGACCCGGCGCGCAACTTCACTCAGACCCGTGAGCTGACTGGCACCGCCGGTCAGCACGATCTGTTTGCCGACCCGGCCGGCAAAGCCGGAGGCCGTCAGACGATCCCGCACGAGTTCGAGGATTTCCTCCACCCGCGGGCGGATGACGCGTGTCAGTGCCGAGCGGGGGATATGATTTGGCAGATCGCTGTCGCCTTCCAGCGGCGGGACCGTGAGCATGTCCCGGTCATCGGAACTGCTGACGATCGGCGATCCGTGCAGGGTCTTCAGCCGCTCCGCATCCTGCAGACGCGTCGAGAAAGCCCTGGCGATGTCCATGGTCACGTGCTGCCCGCCGACGGCGATGGCATCCAGATGCACCATCTGTCCCTCGACGAACACCGACAGCGTCGTGGTGCCGCCGCCCATGTCGATGCAGGCGACGCCGAGTTCGGTCTCGTCGTCGACCAGGGTCGACAAGCCGCTGGCGAACGGCGTGGCGACCAGGGTCTCCACGTGCAGATGCCCGCGGTTGATGCACAGTTCCAGATTGCGCACGGGCGGCACTTCCGCCGTCACCACCTGCATGTCGACGCCGAGCTTGTGGCCCATCATGCCGCGCGGGTCGCGAATACCGCGGTTGCCGTCGAGCGAATAGGAGATCGGCAGCGCGTGGGTGACGGCCCGGCCCTCGGTCACCGAATGGGAAGAGCCGGCCGACAGCACCCGCTGGATATCGGCTTCCGTGACCGATTCACCTGCGAGCGGCACGCCGGCGGAGAAGATCTCGCTCTGCAGCCGGCCGCAGCTCACGTTCGCGATCAGCGATTCAACCGTGACCCCGGCCATGCGCTCCGCGGAATCCACCGCCAGCCGGATGGCATGTTCGGCGGCGTCCATGTCGACGACGACACCGGACTTCATTCCGCGCGACCGCTGGTAGCCGTAGCCCAGCACCTCGACCGAATGGGACCGGCCGGACAGGACCGCGCCTTCGTCGCGCGGCGTCAGCTTGGCGATCAGGCAGCAGATCTTGGTCGAGCCGACGTCGAGAACGGACATCACGACGGCGCGGCGCCCCGGCAGGGGCCGCATGCGCGGCAGGTAGAGGTTGGACCGGGACCTGCTCATGTGTTGTGCCCCCGGGCGGAGACCACCTGGCCGGTGCCCTTGCCGGCGTCCTTGCGCCGCTCCAGGGCTTCATCGGTAAGCCGCACGACGACCCGGTCGGCCAGGCGCATGTCCACCGCGGCGATATCGCGGGACAAAAGCCCGTTTTCCGCGTCCATGGCCACGACGTCGGCCAGGGCCGCATCCATGTTGTCTTCCGGCAGGCGGATTGAAATGCCGTTTTCCAGCATCAGGTCCCAGCGTCTTTCACCGACCAGGAACGCGGCGCGGACGCGCGAGCGCAGTTCCGGCACCTTTTCCAGGGCGGTCATGATGTCCTTGGCGTGATGCTGCGCGCCGTGGTTCACGACGAGCAGCAGGTTGGCGTAGCGGCCGTCGACGTCGTCGGTGATCACGTCACCGGCCTCGTTGATGATCGAGACCACCTCGCCGCGCTGCCACAGGGCATAGGGAACACGTTCCTCCAGATTGACCTGGATCGTTCCCGGATAGAGCTTCATCACCGAAGCGTTCCTGACCCAGGCGATATCGGTCAGGCGTTTTCTGGCGGCCTCCGCGTCGAACAGGGCCAGCGACGAGCCTTCCTGGATTTCAAGGGCTTCGAGGATCTGGAACTCATTGGTTTCGCGCTGGCCGGACAGCTTGACCGTCTCGATCTCCAGACCGCCGGCCGACAGGAGCGCGTCGGAAACCTCCCGGCCGTAACCGCCGAGTACGATGCCGTAGGTGATGGTGAGGCTCAGGAAACCGAGCGCCGCCGCGGAACCGGTCCAGCGCGGCAATTCCGCAAGGCGGCCGGCGGCGCGCCAGACGGGCTGGCGATGCAGACGTGCGACACCGCGCCCCCGCGGAGCCAGTTCGGCTTCCATCGGGGTCATATCGTCCAGCCTGTTTTTTCGCCTTAGCGGGAGCAACTTGCGTCCTCTACCATCCAGCTGACCAGGTCCTTGAAACTCATTCCCTCGTGAGCGGCCATTTCCGGCACAAGGGAGGTCGGCGTCATGCCTGGCTGCGTGTTCACTTCGAGACAAATCAGTTCGCCGGTGCCGTCTTCGCGTTCGTCGAAACGGAAATCCGCACGGGACACACCGCGACAGCCGAGAGACTGATGAGCCTCGAGTGCCAGTGTCTGTATTTTTTGGTAAACAATCGGTGAAATTTTTGCAGGAAGAGTGTGTTTAGAGCCTCCTTCCAGATATTTCGCGTCATAGTCGTAGAAACCGTGACCCATCGGGAGAATGTCAATGACTCCCAAAGCCTTGTCGCCCATCACGGCGCAGGTCAGTTCCCGGCCGGCGATAAACCGTTCGCACATCAGAACGTCCGGATAGGGCCAGTCGGCGCGGGTCAGTTCCTGCGGCGGATGGGCCTGGTCTTCCCTGACGATCAGGACGCCGAAACTCGACCCTTCGTTGATCGGCTTGATCACGTAGGGCGGTTTCATTGGGTGTTCGCGGCCGATCTCGTGCCTGTTCACGATCCGGTGTTCGGTGACCGGCACCCCGGCGGCGGCCATCACCGCCTTGGCCTTGACCTTGTTCATGGCAAGCGCCGAGGCCATCACCCCCGAGTGGGTATAGGGAATGTCCATCACCTCCAGGATGCCCTGGATACAGCCGTCCTCGCCGAACGGGCCGTGCAGCGCATTGAAGGCGACGTCGGGCGCGACCTGTTTCAGGACCTCGCCGACAGTGCGGTCAACATCGATCTCCGTGACCTTGTAGCCCGCCTCCGCCAGCGCCTTGGCGCATTCGCGTCCGCTCGACAGGCTGACCGGCCGCTCGTTGACCCAGCCGCCCATGAGAACCGCAACATGTTTCTGCGCCATCAGCCGGCCTCCTCAAGTTTGCCCAGGAAGGGCGCGATCGCGCCTTGAGGGCCGAATGCGCCCAGGCGCTTGATTTCCCATTCCAGCCGGATCCCGGACGTCTCCAGAACCCGCGCCCGGACCGTTTCGCCCAGGAGTTCCAGGTCGTGCGCCGTGGCGCTGCCGGTGTTGATCATGAAATTGCAGTGCAGTTCCGACATCTGCGCGCCGCCGATGGTCAGGCCGCGGCAGCCGGCGGCATCAATCACCTTCCAGGCGGAGGTGCCTTCCGGGTTCTTGAAGGTGGACCCGCCCGTCTTTTCCCGGATCGGCTGCGCCCGTTCCCGGTGCGCGACGACCTCTTCCATTTCCCTGCGGATCTCCGCCTCGTTTGCGGGCAGGCCCTCAAGAACGGCTTCGGTGAAGATCAGGTCCCCGGCGGCGGCCGAGTGGCGGTAGGCATAGCCCATGTCCGCATTCGTCAGGACATGCCGGTTGCCCCGCCGGTCGATGGCGACAAGTTCCACCATCCGCTCGCGGGTTTCCGTGCCGTGCGCCCCGGCATTCATGCGCAGCGCCCCGCCCAGGCCGCCGGGGATCCCGGTATAAAAGGCAAATCCGCCCAGTCCCGCCTTTGCCGCGGCCTCGGCCAGGCGCTTGTCGGGCACCGCCGCCCCGGCGCGAAGCCGGTTGCCGCCGATGTCCTCGATCGCCCCGAAGCCTTTGGCACTCAGGCGCACAACCACGCCTTCAAGGCCGCCGTCCCGGATCAGCAGATTGGAGCCGAGCCCGACCGGCAGCACCGGAATGTCCCCGGGAAGCTTTTTCAGAAAGGCGGCAAGGTCGGCCTCGTCCGCCGGCTGGAACATCAGCTGGGCCGGACCGCCGACCCGGAACCAGGTGACCGCCGAAAGCGGCTGGTTGGCCGTCAGCTTGCCGCGAATGCCTTCAGCCAGGTCCGGACAGGTATCCAGGAGGTCGGGAAAGCTCACGCCGGCCCTCCAAGCTGCTTCTTCAGCTGATCGGGAAGCGCATAGGCCCACTGGGTGATGTTGCCGGCCCCCAGGAAGACGACATAGTCGCCCGGCTCGGCGATTTCGGCGACCAACTTCGCCAGGTCCTCCGGGTTGTCGATTGCCTGCGCCGAGCGGTGGCCGCGGGTCTTCAGGCCCGAGACCAGGTCCAGATGGCCGGCCCCTTCGATCGGCTGCTCGCCGGCCGGATAGACCGGCGCCACGATGACGCTGTCGGCATCGTTGAAGCAGCTGGAAAACTCGTCGAACAGGCTCTTCAGCCGGGTGTAGCGGTGCGGCTGGACGATGGCGATGACCTTGCCGGTCGCGGATTCGCGCGCCGCATGGAGCACGGCGCGGATTTCCACCGGGTGATGGCCGTAATCGTCGAAGATCTCGATGCCGTTGACCGAACCGGTGTGGGTGAAACGGCGCTTCACGCCGCCGAAGGCGGCCAGTCCCTTGCGCAGGTCTTCCGGCCTGACGCCGAGTTGCGACGCCACGGCAATCGCCGCCGTCGCATTGGAGACATTGTGCAGGCCCGGCATCGGCAGGACGAGGCCGTCGAGCTCCGTAACGCTGTCGCTCCGCCGGTCGCGGATCGTCACGGAAAATGTCGACTTTCCGCCGCTCATCTCGACACCGGTGAACCGGACGTCGGCCTGGGGGTTGGAGCCGTAGGTGACGATCCGCCGGTCCTCGATCTGGCCGATCAGCGTCTGCACTTCCGGATGATCGAGGCACATGACCGCGAAGCCGTAGAACGGCACGTTCTCCACGAACTGGCGGAAGGCGGCGCGCACCCCGGCAAAGTCGCCGTAGTGATCGAGATGTTCGGGGTCGATATTGGTCACGACGGCGACGTCGGCGGGCAGCTTGACGAAGGTGCCGTCGCTTTCGTCGGCCTCCACCACCATCCAGTCGCCCTGGCCCATGCGCGCATTGGTGCCGTAGGCGTTGATGATCCCGCCGTTGATGACAGTCGGATCGAGACTGCCCGCATCCAGCAGCGCCGAAATCATCGAGGTGGTCGTGGTCTTGCCGTGGGTCCCGCCGACCGCGATCGCCTGCTTGAAGCGCATCAGTTCGGCAAGCATCTCGGCGCGGCGGACGACCGGGATCAGCTTTTCGCGCGCCGCGACCAGTTCCGGATTGTCCTTCCTGATCGCCGACGACACCACGAGCACTTCCGCGTCGCCGAGATTGTCCGCCGCATGACCGACGGTGACCTTGATGCCGTGATCGCGCAGGCGCTTCATATTGGCGTTGTCGGCCATGTCCGAGCCCTGGACCTCGTAGCCGAGCGTCTTCAGCACCTCGGCGATGCCGCTCATGCCGATGCCTCCGATGCCGACGAAATGCACCGGGCCGATATCCTGCGGCATCTTCATGCGCCGTCTCCTGTCTTAAGTTCTTTCTTTTCGGCGATCCGTTCCACGAGATCGGCAAGCCGGGCGACCGCGTCCGGCTTGCCCTGGCCGAGCGCGTGCTCCGCGGCCTGCGCCAGCATCTCCGGCGCGTGGAAAAACCGCTCCAGTTCCCGCGCCATGCGTTCCGGCGTCAGGTCGCTCTGCCGGATCGGCCAGGCAGCGCCCGCCTTTTCCAGTTCCCTGGCATTCGCGCTCTGGTCCTGATCGAGCGCATGCGGCAGGGGAACCAGGATGGCCGGCCGGCCCAGGACCGTGAGTTCGCTGACGGACGAAGCGCCCGCGCGGCAGATCACCAGATGGGAGGCCGCGATCCGCTCCGGCATGTCCTGGAAAAACGACCCGAGCTCCGCATGGATCCCGAGGGCCCGGCAGGCCTTCTCGACCCGTTCCAGGTCTTCCGGCCGGCACTGCTGGACCAGCCTGAGGCGCGCGCGCACCTCGTCGGACACATGTTTCAGCGCTTCCGGCAGAAGGTCTGAGAAAAACCGCGCGCCCTGCGACCCGCCGAAAACCAGCAGGTGGAACGGGCCGTCCGGCGCGGGCGGCCGGTACGGCCGGCCGGCCGCCGCGATCACCGCATCGCGAACGGGATTGCCGGTCTCCACCACCTTGGCGGCGAGGTCGGCCGGCAAGCCGGCGAGCGGCACGCTGGTGGCGATCGCGGTCGCGCCCCTGGCCAGCATCCGGTTCGCCCGGCCCATGACCCCGTTGGCCTCGTGCAGGATGGACGGCGTGCCGGTCAGCCGAGCGGCGAACATCGGCGGGAAGGTCGGATAGCCGCCGAAACCGACGACCGCCTCGGGCCTGAGCGTCTTGATCACGCCGCGCGCCTGCAACGTGCCGCGCAGCAGGCTGAAGGCGGTCTTCGCAAGCGCGACCGGCGATTTCCCGCGCAGGGTCTCGGACGCGATGATGTGCACCTTGCGCGCGGGGAAGGCCTGACCGTACCGGTCGGCGCGCTCATCCGTCGCAAGCTCGACCGCCCAGCCGCGCCGGCCAAGCTCGCTCGCCAGTGCCTGGGCGGGGAACAGATGCCCGCCCGTACCGCCTGCCGTGAGAAGAATGGTTTTACTCATGACTCTGAATGCTCGGTCTTCACATGAGGCTTGAAGGGGAAAGGCGGCTGACGGTCACGGGTTCGCCGCGGGTCGGTCGCGGCCGCCGCCTTGTCAGCGCAAGCAGCGCGCCCGCGGTCATGGCCGACGACAGGAGCGAGGAACCGCCATAGGAAATGAACGGAAGCGTCATGCCCTTCGGCGGCATGAGATTGAGGTTCACCGCCAGGTTGATGGTGGCCTGCAGCCCGAACAGCACCGTCAGCCCTGCCGTCGCCAGCCGGCCGAAGGCATCCTGGTCCCTGCTGGCATGATTGAGCCCGCGGATGACGATGAAGGCGAAGACGGTGACGAGGGCCAGGCAGACGATGATGCCGAATTCCTCCGCCACCACGGCGAAGACAAAATCCGTATGGCTGTCGGGCAGGATCCGCTTCACGGTCCCTTCCCCGGGTCCGCGGCCGAACCAGCCGCCCGACAGGAACGAATCCATCGCCGTGTCGATCTGGTAGGTATCGCCCGAACTGGGGTCGAGGAACCGGTCGACGCGGGCGGTCACATGCGGCAGCAGCAGATAGGCCGCCGCGAGGCCCATGACCCCGATCACGCCGAGCCCGGCGATCAGGAACCAGGGCAGGCCGTTCAGGAAGAAGAGGCCGGCCCAGACCGCGCCCAGAAGCATGGTCTGGCCGAAGTCCGGCTGCGCGATCAGGAGCGCGGCGCAGATGATGTAGAGCAGAATGGCGAACAGGACGCCCGGGACCTCCCGCCTGCGGCCGCTTTCCGATAGCAGGAAGGCCACCAGGATGACAAACGCCGGCTTCAGGAATTCCGAAGGCTGGATCGAAAAGCCGAGAAGGGAGATCCACCGCTTCGAGCCCTTGACCTCCAGGCCGATGAACAGCGTCGCGATCAGCATGGCGATCGAGACGATGAAGATCAGCAGCGCGGCCCGCCGGACCATGCGCGGCGTCATCAGGGACCCGGCCAGCAGGATGGCGAGCGCCGGCCCGAGGAACAGGGCCTGGCGCTTGACGAAGAACAGGGTCTCGACGCCGATCCGCTCCGCAACCGGAGGGCTGGCCGCGAAGGACAGCACCACGCCACCGACCATGAGCAGGAAGCAGGCGGCGAGCAGGTAGTGATCCACGGTCCAGAACCACTCCGCAAAGCGGCTGCGATCGGCGCGGCTGACCATCAGGCGACCTCCTGGCTGGTGACGACCATTTTCAGGGCGCGGACCGCCTCGGCAAAGGCATCGCCCCTTATTTCGAAATTGGGATACTGGTCGAACGAGGCGCAGGCCGGCGACAGCAGCACCGCCATTTCGGACGCGGCGTCCGTCGCGGCATCCGCGGCGGCATCCGCAACCGCCCTGTCCAGCGTTCCGCTGATCTCGAACGGAACCTGTCCGTCCAGCGTCCTTGCGAAATCCTCAGCGGCCTCGCCGATCAGATAGGCCTTGGCGACGCGCGGGAAGAATTCCTCCAGCGGCGCGATCCCGCCGGCCTTGGCGCGGCCGCCGGCGATCCAGTAGATGCGGCTGAAGCTGGCAAGCGCGCGCGCCGCCGCATCGGCGTTGGTCGCCTTGGAATCGTTGACGAACAGGATCCGCCCCGACCGCGCGACCACCTCCATGCGGTGGTGCAGCCCGGGGAAGCTGTTCAGCGCGCCGGCAATCTGTTCAGCCGGGATGCCGAGCGTCCGCAGGGCTGCAAAGGCCGCGGCCGCGTTCTGGCCGTTGTGGTCGCCGCGCAGGCTGTCGATCCCGGCAAGGGTCGCGACGCGCACCTGGGCCCCGTCATGGGCCTCGAACAGTTCCCCGTGGCGCGCGTAGACCCCTTCCGGCAGTTCCCGCTCGCCGGCGATCCGCCACAGCGGCTTTTCCGACATCTCCCGGCGGTCGGCAATCGCCGCGGACAACCGGTCGTCGACACCGACCACCGCCGTCCCGCTGCCCTGAACGAGCCGTTCCTTGATCGCCGCATAGCGTTCCAGGGACCCGTGCCGGTCCAGGTGGTCCGGGGACAGGTTCATGTGAATGCCCACAGTCGGATCGAGACCCGGCGCCAGGTCGATCTGATAGGAGGAGCATTCGACCACATAGTGACGCCCGGGCGCCGGCGGCTTCAGTTCCAGAACCGGAATGCCGATATTGCCGCCCATCTGCGTCTCGTAGCCGAGCGTCTTCAGGAGATGCGCGATCAGCGCCGTCGTGGTCGACTTGCCGTTGGTGCCGGTAATGGCGATCAGAGGCGCCTCGGGGCAGGTTTTCCGCCGCTCCCGGCAGAACAGTTCCACATCGCCGATCACCTCGATACCGGCATCGCGCGCCCGGTCCACCGTCCAGTGCGGCAGGGGATGGGTCAGCGGCACGCCGGGGGCCAGCACCAGCGCCGCGAAGCCGTCCCAGTCGGCCTCGCGCAGATCCTGCGCGTGCAGCCCTTCGGCCGCAGCGGCCTCGACCCGGGCCGGCGCATCGTCCCAGACCGTTACCTGCGCTCCGCCGGCCGCAAGGGCGCGCGCCGTCGTCATCCCGGACCCGCCGAGACCGAACAGCGCCACATGCCTGCCTTTGAACGAGGTAACCGGGATCATGGCGCCTACCTCAGCTTCAGCGTCGCAAGGCCGATCAGCGCCAGAACCACGGAGATGATCCAGAACCGGATCACGACCTGGGATTCGGTCCAGCCGAGCAATTCGAAATGATGGTGGATCGGCGCCATGCGGAAGACCCGCTTGCCGGTCAGCTTGAAGGAAATCACCTGGGCGATAACGGACACCGCCTCCAGGACGAACAGTCCGCCGACGATGGCGAGAACGATCTCATGCTTGGTGGCCACCGCGATCGCGCCGATCATGCCGCCGAGCGCCAGTGATCCGGTATCGCCCATGAAGATCGCCGCCGGCGGCGCGTTGAACCACAGGAACCCGAGCCCCGCGCCGATCACCGCGCCGCATATGACGGCCAGTTCGCCGGTCCCGGGCACATGGTGGATCTGCAGGTAGCCGGCGAAGACCGCGTTCCCCGAAAGATAGGCGATCAGGGCGAAGGAGGCGCAGGCGATCATCACCGGGACGATGGCAAGCCCGTCGAGCCCGTCGGTCAGATTGACCGCGTTGCCGGCGCCGACCATCACGAAGGCGGCGAAGGGAATGAAGAACAGGCCGAGATTGAAGGTGAGCGCCTTCAGAAACGGAAAGGCGATGGAGGTCGAGAACGGCGGATTGTCGAGGAGTGTGACCGCATAGGCGGCCGCGGCCGCGATCAGGAACTCCAGCGCCAGCCGGGCCTTGCCGCCGAACCCCTTGGCGGTGGACTTAGACACCTTCAGATAGTCATCGTAAAAGCCGATCAGGCCGAAGCCGACGGTCACGCCGACCACGATCCAGACGTAGGGGTTGGACAGATCCGCCCACAGCAGGCCCGCGACGAGCGCCCCCGACAGGATCATCAGCCCGCCCATCGTGGGCGTGCCCTGTTTCGACAGATGGCCCTCCGGCCCGTCCGCCCGGATCGGCTGTCCGTGCCCCTGGCGCAAACGCAGGCTGTTGATGATTTTCGGCCCGAACAGGAAGACGAAGAACAGGGCTGTCATGATGGCTCCGCCGGTCCGGAAGGTGATGTACCGGAACACGTTCAAAGCGGAAAACTGGTCGGCGAATTCGCCGAGAAAATAAAACATCCGAAGGTCCTCAAGCCGCTACGGTTTCATCCGCTGGCGGATATTCCTTTTTCAAAGCCTCAACAAGGGGGCCCATCCTGGAGCCGAGCGATCCCTTGATCATGATCACGTCGCCGGAGCGCACGTCTTCCAGCAACCGGTTGCGAAGGCCGGTCGCCTCTTCCGCGTAGGCCGCACGCAGGTGCTTGGGCAGCAGATCCCAAAGTGCGTGCATATGCGGTCCGGAGCAATAGACCGCATCGATCCCCGCCTCGCCGATATGGGCGAAAAGGCCCGCATGCAGCTGCTCCGACCGTTCACCGAGCTCCCGCATGTCCCCCAGCACGGCGATCCGCCGCCCCGGCCGGGACACCGGCGCTTCGCTCAGGACTTCTAGGGCGGCCTTCATCGAAGCGGGGTTGGCGTTGTAGCTTTCGTCGATCACGTCGAAATGGCCGTCCGGAAGCTTCAGCCGGGTCACCTCGCCGCGCCCCTTCGGCGCGCGCATGTCCGCCAAAGCCAGCCCGGCAAGCGCCAGGTCGGCGCCCAGTTCCACGACGGCGGTCAGCACCGCGAGGCTGTTCTTCACATGATGCCGGCCCGGCGCGCCGATCTTGTAGGTGATCTCGTGACCGAGGATACGCGCCTGCACGCTGGAGCTTCCCGGCTGGCGCGACACCTTTTCCACGACCGAATCCGCACCGGCGGTTTCGCCGAACGTATCCACACGGGCAACGCCGGCGGTGGTCGCCAGGAATCTCAGAAGATCGAACTGATTGTTGTCCCGGTTCAGGATGGCGACACCGTCCGGCTCCAGGCCGAAGAAGATCTCCGCCTTCGCCTGGGCGATCTTCTCCACCGAACCGAAAAACTCCAGATGGACCGGCTGCACCGTGGTGATGATCGCTACATGCGGACGCACCATCTTGACCAGCGGCGTGATTTCCCCGGCATGGTTCATGCCGATTTCGAACACGCCGAATTCGGTGTCGGCCGGCATGCGCGCCAGGGTGAGCGGAACCCCCCAGTGATTGTTGAAGGAGGCGACCGAGGCATGTACCTTGCCGGACCGCTCCAGCGTCAGCCGGAGCGCCTCCTTGGTTCCGGTCTTGCCGACGGACCCGGTCACCGCGACGATGCGCGCGTTCGTGCGGGCCCGGGCGGCAATTCCGAGCTGCCTGAGAGCCTCGAGCGGATCGTCGACGATCACATAGCGGCCGTCCTTCGGCAGATCGGCCATGTGTTCCCGTGCGACGAGCGCGAGCGACGCACCGGCTTCCAGGGCCGCGCAGGCGAACGCGTGACCGTCGAAACGCTCGCCCTTGATCGCGACGAAGGCTTCGCCCGGCTGCAGCGTCCGGCTGTCGATGGAAATGCCGGTGATTGCGTCCGCGGCGTTTCCGGAAATCTCTCCGCCGGTCGCTTCGACAAAGGCCTCACGGCTCCACAGCGGTTCGGTCATCGGGCATCTCCCATGGCGATGGCTTCGGCCACGGCGTCGTGGTCGGAAAAGGGATGTACCGTGTTGCCGACAATCTGGCCCGTTTCATGACCTTTGCCGGCCACGCACAGAATATCGCCCGGCCCGAGCCGCCGGACGCCCTCGCGGATGGCCTCGCCTCGGTCGCCGATTTCGATCGCGCCGGGAGCCGCCTCCAGGATCGCCTTCCTGATGGCCGCCGGGTCCTCGCTGCGCGGATTGTCATCGGTCACGATGACGACATCCGCCCGCTCGGCGGCGATCTTTCCCATCAGCGGCCGTTTGCCGGGATCGCGGTCGCCTCCGGCCCCGACCACGACGACGAGCTTGCCGTCCGCGAAGGGGCGCAGGGCGGCGAGCGCGTTCTCAAGCGCATCGGGCTTGTGGGCATAGTCGATCACGACCGTGCCGCCGGCAGGCTTTCTGCCGGCGAATTCCAGCCGGCCCGGCGCGCCCTTCAGGCTTTCCAGGGACCTGAGCGCCTTGCCGGTTTCGATACCGGCGGCGATCGCCAGGCCGGCGGCAATCAGGGCATTGGACACCTGGAACCGTCCGATCAGCGGCAGCGTCACCGTGTAGTCGCCGCGCGCGGTCTGGATTGTCAGGTCCTGGCCTGACGGCGTCTGGCGCAGTCCGGTCAGCTTCAGGTCCTTACCCGTCTCGCCCACGCTGATGACCGGCAGCTTCCGCTCCGCCGCGACCGCCAGCACCCGGTCCGCATAGGCCTCGCCCGGATCGACGACGACCGTGCCGCCGGCCGGCAGGAGATCGCGGAACAGGCGCAGTTTCGCGTTCAGGTACTCCTCGACCGTCGCATGGTAGTCCATGTGGTCGCGGCCGAGATTGGTGAAGCCGGCCGCCGTCAGCCGGACCCCGTCGAGCCGGTACTGGTCGAGGCCGTGGCTGGAGGCTTCCAGGGCGGCATGGGTGACCTTGTCCCGCGCCAGCCGGGCCAGTTCCTTGTGCAGGGACACCGGGTCCGGCGTCGTCAGCCCGCCGTAGATCCGGCCGTCCGCGGTCACGGTGCCGATGGTTCCAAGGCTTGCCGCCGAATGGCCGGCCGCCTGGAAGATCTGGCGCACGAAATGGGCAACGGACGTCTTGCCGCTGGTTCCGGTCACCGCGACGATGGTTTCAGGCTGGTCCCCGTAGAAGGCCGCCGCCATCAGGGCGAATGCCCGGCGCGGTTCGGCGCTGGTCAGAACGGCGGCGCGCCCGGCCACATCGGCCCGCACCTGGTCGGCGGCGTCTTGCGCGCACAGGATCGCGGCGGCGCCCGCCTCGACTGCGCCGGAGACGAACCGCGCGCCGTCCGTGCTTGCCCCTTTCAGGGCCGCAAACAGGAAACCGGCGCCGACCGCACGGCTGTCGGCGGTCAGACCGGATATTTCGAGCCGTCCCGCCCCATCCGGCAGGTCCGTCCCGCGCGCTAATTTTTCAAGATGCATTTCATACGGTCGTCCGGTTGGTGCGTCGTCATGTTCATATTCAGGCACCGGATAACGGCTGCGACCCCGCCGGCGACCGAATATTCAGTCGTTAATAGGATATTTCGATCGGTTGTTCTCCCTCGCCGAAGCGCGGCATGACGCCCAGCATCGGCGCGGACCGGCGAACGATGGCGGCAACGGTCGGCGCGGCATTCAATCCGGCGGTGGCTCCGATGCCTTCCCGCTCCGGCTTCGGCTCGTCGACGACGACCAGAACCACGTAGCGCGGGTCGTCCATCGGGAACGCCGACAGGAACGAATTCCGGCGCTTGTTGGAAACATAGACGCCGTTTTCGACCTTTTCCGCCGTTCCCGTCTTGCCGCCCACCGTGTAGCCCGGCACATCGGCCCGGCGGCCGGATCCGGAGAGCACGTTCAGACGGAAAAGATAGCGCATGATCCGGCTGGTTTTTTCCGAAACGACCTGTTTTCCCAAGGCCTTGGCCTCATCGGTGCTGCGCGGGAAAAAGGTCGGCGGCAAGAGCGTGCCGCCATTGACCAGGGCGGCCGCGGCAACGGCCGTCTGCATCGGCGTGACCGAAATGCCGTGGCCGAAGGAAATGGTCATGGCCGCCAGTTCGGACCATTTCGGCGGCAGCAGCGGCGCGGCGTTTTCCGGCAGCTCCGTGTGCGGCCGCTCCAGGAAACCGAGCCGGCCGAGGAATTCCTTCTGCTGATCGATGCCCGTTGCGAGCATCATCTTCGCCGTGCCGATATTGGACGAGTAGATGAAGATTTCCGGCACCGAGAGGATCCGGTTTTTACCGTGGAAATCGTTGATCGTGCGCCCCGCGGCCCGGATCGGGCGCGTTGCATCGAAGCTGTCGTTGATCGAAACCCGGCCCGAATCAAGCGCCATTGCGGTGGTGAAGGTCTTGAACACCGACCCCATTTCGAAGACGCCGCCGGTCGCCCGGTTGAGCCGGTTCTTGTCGAGCGCCTCGGACCGGTCGTTGGGATCATAGTCCGGCAGGGACGACATGGCGACCACCTCGCCGGTCTTGGCATCGAGAACGATGCCGATCGCGGCGATCGCCTGGTAGCGCTCCATGGCCTTGGCCAGTTCGTCGCGCACCACGTGCTGCACCCTGAGATCGACGGACAGCCGCACCGGCTCCATGGGTCTGTCGGAGGCAAAGCCGAATTTCTGAAGATCCGCCAGCCACTGGTCATCGACGTACTTCTCGATGCCGCTCAGGCCCTGGTTGTCCACGTTGACCGACCCGACGATGTGGCCGGCCGTCGATCCGCCTGGATAGAACCGCTTGTTTTCCGGCAGGAACTTGATGCCGGGCAGGCCGAGATTGTGAATTCTTTTTGCCTGGTCGGGTGTCAGTTCCCGCTTCAGCCAGGCAAAACCGGCCCGGCTTTCCAGGCGCCTGCGGACCATCGACGGGTCCAGGTCCGGCAGGACGCCGGTCAGGCCCTCCAGGGTTTCGTCCACGTCCAGCACGCGGCGCGGTTCGGCGTAGAGCGATGCGGTCTTGATGTCGGTCGCAAGGATCTCGCCGTTGCGGTCGAGCAGGTCCGGCCGCGAGGCGGCAACCGAATCCTGCGCCGAAATCAGCGCCGGCGATTCCGTTTCGTCCATCTGGGCCAGATACACCAGACGCCCGCCGATCATCATGTAGACGGCGGCAAACGCCGCCATCGCCAGATAGACCCGGGACTTGACCGCGCTGGAGGACACCGAGCCGTGCACGGGACGCGGTTTCGTCCGGCGAACCTGAAGAATGGAACCTGTGTCGTGGGTTATCGCCATGCCGCCGCCCTCACCTGATGACCGCGCTATTGCCGGCATAGCCGCCCATCGGATCCGGGCCGCCGACCGGCTCCAGCCGCACGGGACGGGCCGGCAGATCCTCCGGAGAGACGATCTGCTTCACTTCCAGCGGCTGCAGCTGGAGATAGGAGTTGTACCGTTCGACGAGATGCTGGAGCCGGTCCGGCTGGTTGAGCGCGCTCCATTCCGCCTTGAGCAGGCGGATGCTTTCGCGTTCCTCGTCGATCTGCTGCTGCAGTTCCGCGACCCGCGACGCCGATTTCTTGGCCGCAAGCTTCACGTCATAGACCGCGGCCGCGCCGATTACGACGGCCAGCACGAAGAGAATATTGAGATAGCGTCCCATCTCAGCCTCCTAATCCGTCAAATTCGGCAAGGCGCGGAACGCCCGCCGCATGAATATCCAGGTCGCGCGCCGGCGCATCGGTCCGCCGGCCCGCGCGAAGACGCGCGGAGCGGGCGCGCGGATTGGCCTCCGTTTCGGCCTCCTCCGCTTCCACCGCCTTGCGCGTCAGAAGTTCGAATGTCGGCGGCGGCACGTCCTCTTCCGGCATGTGTCTTGAGCCGCCGCCCCGGGTCCGGGTCCGGTCCTGGAAGAACCGCTTCACGATCCGGTCCTCCAGGCTGTGGAAGCTGACCAGGACCAGCCGCCCACCCGGCTTGAGGATCCGTTCCGCTGCGCCAAGCGCCCGGGCCGCCTGATGCAGTTCGCCGTTGACGTAGATGCGCAGCGCCTGGAAGGTCCGGGTCGCCGGATGGATCTGGGCCTTCTTCGGCGACCGACCGAGCACCTTTTCGATCAGCGCGGAGAGTTCCGCGGTCCGCTCGAACGGCTTCTCCTTGCGCGCGGTATCGATGGCATGGGCCACCGTGGTCGCCCGTTTTTCCTCGCCGAGCAGACCGATGATGCGGATCAGGTCCTTCACCGGCATCTTGTTGACCACGTCGGCCGCGGACGGGCCCGCCTGTTCCATGCGCATGTCGAGCGGCCCGTCGCGCAGGAACGAGAACCCGCGCTTCGCCTGGTCGAGCTGCATCGACGACACGCCGAGATCAAGGACCACGCCATCGACATGCTCGAACCCCGCGCCACGGGCATGGGCATCCAGATCGGCGAACTGGCCCGGCACGAGCGTGAGACGGCCTTCCGCCTTCTCGACAAGCGGCTGGCCTCCGGCAATCGCATCCGGATCCCGGTCGATGCCGACAACGGTCGCGCCGGCCTCCAGCAGCGCGCGGCTGTAACCGCCGGCGCCGAAGGTGCCGTCAACCATCACCTCGCCGGACTTCGGGTCGAGATATTTGAGAACCTCCTTCAGGAGAACCGGCACATGGCGCACAGGTCCGCCGGCATCCGAAGCGGTGCTTCTTTCGCTCAGCGCCATCATGCCGGTTCTCCTGGCGAGGATGTCGGGGGCACTTGCCCCGACAGCATTGCGAGCGCGCGCCTTTGGGCCTCTGCGCGGTGCTCGCGGAACTTTTCCGGCTCCCAGATCTGAAACTTGTAACCAAGCCCGGCGAAGGTCACCTGATCGGTAATGCCGGTGTGTTCGCGCACCATGTCGGAAATCATGATCCGGCCGTCGCCGTCGATCTTCGGCGTCTCGCTGGCGCCGAACAGGGCCACGGCCAGCGCGTCGTGATCCGGCGACAGCTTGGCGAAAGCGTCGAGCCGGGTCTGGATTTCGCTCAGGAGTTCGTTGCCGCCCGCATCGACGGCGGGACAATGGGGCGAGGCGATGCAGTAGAGGCCCTCGAAACCGTCCCGCGCCAGGACCGCACGGAAGGGCGCCGGGATCGAAACACGACCCTTGGCATCCAGCCGGTTGGTAAAATGCGAGACAAAACCGGCCATAAAACCCCTCTAAGCAGGCAGATCCGCCTGGCCAAGCCCAAGTTCCCCTGAATGAAAAAAGACGACCGGTTCCGGCCTGGTTCGACACCAAAAGTGGCCCGCCATGGCCGCCCGAAGCGGGCCGCCGATCCCCATTCTGGGTTTTTATGGGATACCATGGGAAATCATGGGACGTCAATGGAATCCCATGGTCACAAGCCCGCTTCCGGACAAATCTCGCCAATCAGGGCAATTTTGATCCTGTTAAGATTAACGAAGCCTTGACAGAAATCAGGAATCGGAGTCCCGCGGCCCGAAACGGCCGCGGCCTGCGCACGGCTTTCGATAAAAATCAGTCTTTGAATAATGCAAAAGACCCGTCGGCCTGTGAGCCGGGTTCCCTGGGGCCCTCTTGCGTGGCCGATCCGCCCTCGCCTCGAGCCCCTGACGGGCTCAGAAGCCCTCTGTACCGTGAAGGGTCTCGCGCGGATGCTCGCCGTAGCGCGCTCTGTAGGCAGCGGAAAACCGACCGAAATGCCTGTGACCCGAGAGATGGGCCACATCCCCGACGCTTCTGTGCCCCGCCTCCGACAGAAGCAGATGACGCGCGAAGCTCAGCCTGCGGTCCTGAAGGTACTCCATCGGGGTTTTTCCCAGTTCCTTCCGGAAAACGAGTTGCAACGTCCTCGGGGTCGCTCCCGCGGCCGTCGCGATATCGAGCAGGGTCAGGGGATCCGCGAACCGCTCGTTGATGATTGCGAGCGCCCGTTTCAACACCGCCGGGGCGGACGTGCACACCGGACGCTCCAGAAGCGGCGAGATCCCGCTGGGCTGGGTTTCGAGCAGATGAACGATGAGGTTCTCCTCGACCAGCCGTTGCTGCAGACCGTCGCGGCCGGCAAAGACCGCCCCGGCCTCGGCGGCACGCACCACGGCGCGCAGCTTGACGAACCAGTCGCGCGTCCCCGCCTTGTCGAGATCGATCCGGGGCGAGAACCGGACACCCCCATCAAGCGTCGTCCCCGTCATCCGTTCGGCAACCTCGCGAACGTAGTCGCGGTCGATCTGCAGAAGGAGCTGCTCGCATCCGGCATGCCATCGCATGGCGGTGTAGCGGTCCGGATTGAGGATCGTGGCGACGCGGGTATCGGAGGAGACGGTCGCCCGGCCGTTGCGGATGGTGGCATGTCCGGCAAGCGGGATCTGGATCAGGAAGAAGCTGTCGAGTTCGCCCGGCTCGATCTCCACATCCGCGCCGTAGCGGATGTAGTTCAGCGAGATCGACCGGCCCTCCACCCGGTTCTGGCAGGCATCGAACCGGCCCTCGCCCGATGCCCTGTCCAGGCGATGGGCGCAAAAGTTCCTCCCGACAATTTCGCGTGCCTCGTCGAGATCGGCCGTCTGAAACCGGCAAAACCTGCTGAGCGGCACGGTCCTTTGATCTTCAGCCAACATCGAAAAAGCTTAGATGCGGCAAGCTCCGGCTGCAAGCGGACCGACAGGAGGCAAGGTGGCAATTTGCCGCCTCCGGACAAGTAATTTCGCAATCTGGATAAAAGAAAGCGTCGCGGCCGACTTAGGCTTACGGCTGTCAAACCATAAAAAAGGGGACAGCTATGCAACATGGAGCAGGAGTAACCGGCGCGGATGCCGGTCTGGACAACCTGGCCTGGAACGTCGTCGGCCACACCTACACGCCGAAACTCCTCAGCACGAATGCCTTCGTCTGGCATGCCGTGATCCCGGCGGAAACATTCGTGCCGCCGCACATCCATCCCACCCAGGACGAATGGATCGTCATGCTGGAGGGCGATCTGGAGGTCGAGATGGGCGGCCAGGTTCACAAGGCCGGCCCCGGAGACACCGTGCGCATGCCGATGGGCGAAGCCCACGGCATCTTCAACCGCTCAGGCAAAACCGCGACCTGTGTGTTCGGGGTGGCCCCCTCGCGCAAGCTCTTCGACCTGTTCAAGGCGCTCGACGGCGTGACCGATCCGGCCGAACTCGTGCGCCTGTCCGCCTTGCACGAAGTCGACTTCCTGCCGCCGCCCGATCAGGCCTGACACGGCCCGGCGTCACGCGAAAGGAACATGAGCATGATCAACAGAAAGACTGTCGCCGTCATCGGCGGCGGCGTGAGCGGTCTTGCCGCGGCCAAGGCCTTCGACGAACGCGGTCACAGGGTCATCGGCTTTGAACGCAGCCACGATTTCGGCGGCGTCTGGGAACTGTCGCGGTCCTATCCGGACGTGCAGACCCAGTCGCCGAAGGACCTTTACTGCTACACCGACCTGCCCATGCCGGACGACTATCCGGAATGGCCCAAGGGGCCGCAGGTTCACAAATATCTGCATTCCTACGCAGACAAGCACAAGCTGGCGCGGCTGTTCCAGCTGAACACCAACGTGGTGTCGATGGACCGCCGCGCGGACGGCAAGCCCGGCTGGACCCTGACGCTGGAGGCGGCCGGCAAGACCTGGGTCCAGGACTTCGACTTCGTCGCGGTCTGCACCGGCCAGTTTTCCGACAAGAACATCATCACCCATCCCGGCCAGGACGACTTCACCGCGGCCGGCGGCACGGTCATTCACAGTTCGGAATATACCGACAGCGCGATGGCCGGCGGCAAGCATGTGGTGGTGCTCGGCGGATCGAAATCGGCCACGGATATCGCGGTCAATGCCGCGAAGAATGGTGCCAAGTCGGTGACGCTCGTCTACCGCGAACCCGTCTGGCGGATCCCCTACTTCGTCGGCGGCATCAACTTCAAGCGCCTGCTTTACATGCGCGCGCAGGAACAGCAGTTCAATTCGTGGGGACGCTCGGCCCTGGCACGGGTCATTGCCGCCGTGTTCAAGCCCCTGATCTGGGCCAATTTCCGCGGTCTGGAAACATTGCTCAAGACCCAGCTCAAGCTCAAGAAATGGGACATGGTGCCCGATGTCCCGATCGAAAAGGACATCTCCTGCTCGGTTCCGATCGTCACACCCGGGCTCTTCGAGGGTTTCGACGACGGTTCGATCAAACCGGTCCGGGGCACCATCGACCGTTACGAGCCCGGACACGCGGTCCTGACCAACGGCGACAAGGTGCGTTGCGACCTCTCCGTCCTCGCGGTCGGCTGGAAGCTCGGCGTGCCCTATCTGTCTCAGGAGTACCAGGACAAGCTGATCGAGCCGGACGGCCAGTACCGGGTCTACCGGCTTTCCGTGAACCCGGACCTGCCCGATATGGGCTTCGTCGGATTCAATTCCAGCTTCTGCACGGTGCTGTCGGCCGAAGTGGTCGCGAACTGGCTCGTCCGGTACTGCGACGGCCAGCTGGCCCACCAGCCGACCGACAAGGAGATGCGCGACAATATCGAGATGATGCTGAACTGGAGACGCACCGAACGCCCCGCCGCCCAGATCTACGGCGGCCTGTGCTCCGCCCCGTTCCACTTCAAGCATTTCGACGAGTTGCTCAGCGATATCGGCGCGCGAAAACACAAACGCTCCAATCCGCTGGCCGAACAGTTCTCCTACCCGAATGCGAAGGCCTACGGCACCTACCTGGCCAGCGCCCCGCAATATCAGGCAGGTTGAGCGGCGGAACGTGGATCGGACGGCCTGATTGGCGGCTCATGAGTTGCGGCTCCGGCTGAAGACAGCCGGAGCCGTCCCGCCTTGTAACCAATGCCCGCTTCCAGCCCGAAAAGCGGCCGACAGAGCGCTTGTTCTTCCCGGCGCAACAGTCGTATCCCGCACACATACGAAAAAAGGACCAGTCGGCCTGTAAGCCGGGTTCTGTATGGCCCGCTTGCGCGGACGTGACAGCCATTCATCTGGGACGTCCGTTGCCGGACGCCTCTAGCAACCAACCCGGGCAGCAAGCCTGGAAACCGGCCGGGCTTGCGCCCATGCTGCCCCTATTCGGTTTTACTCCCGGTGGGGTTTGCCGTGCCGCCCCCGTTGCCGGGGGCGCGGTGGGCTCTTACCCCACCCTTTCACCCTTACCCCGGACACGTCCGCGGCGGTTTGCTTTCTGTGGCACTTTCCCTGAGGTCGCCCTCGCCGGGCGTTACCCGGCACCGTGTCTCCATGGAGCCCGGACTTTCCTCCGCCGCGGCCTTTCGGCACTTGCGGCAGCGGCTGCCCGGCCGACTGGTTCCGCTGCCTTATTTGGGATTGCAGGGAAGGTCAAGCAAGGCCGGGATCAAACCACAGGCTTGGGATGTGCCCCTTCGAACCCGTCGGGTTCGCAAGCGCGATGGCTCACCTGTGCTCAAGCAGGCCGACGGACGGTAGCGCAATCACACCCGCGCTCAAGCAGGCCGACGGCCGGTAGCGCAATGTTAAAGCCCCGCGATGTTTCGGACTTTAGCGATCCTGTTGTATGAATTTTGAAAAAGAGCGGTCATAACCCCGGCGACAGCTTGGCCATTCGGGCCGCACCACTGGACCATGACCGCGTCGCGATTTGCAGCCGGGCGCCCGCGGCACGCCCCTCGCCGGCGCGTGCCGCGGCATAGGCAGTGCTACCGATGGAAACCGGGCCCCGATACCCCGACATGTCGGTGAACGGCACCGGCAAATCCGAATGACGTGCCTTTTGACGGAGCAGGAATGGCAGGCCGCCCGAAAAGTTTCGACAACGACACCGCGATCGATGCCTTCGTCGAGGTCTTCTGGAGCCGTGGCTACGAGGCGACCTCCATCGACGACCTCCAGGCGGCGGTCGGGATCAAGCGCGGCAGTTTCTACGGCGCCTTCGGCAACAAGGAAAGCGCCTTCATCGCGGCCATGGAGCGCTATGTCGAAGAGGTCTCGAAACTTGTCGTCGGCGATCTGGAGAACAACCCGGATCCGCGCGCCGCTCTTTCCGGCATGCTGCGCCAGGTCGGCGCCTTCATGACCGGGAACAACGGGCGCGGCTGCCTGCTTCTGTCCTCTCTCGCCCCTCCCCCCGAACTCTGTCCCGAGCATGCGAAACGGCTGCAGTCCATGGCCGAGTACGTCATGGTCCGCATCGCCGGCAAGGCGGCCCTGCTCGTCGAGCAGTCCGGCCGGCCCATGCGCATGGATGCGGACGCGATCGGCGCCTACATGACATCGGTCCTGTTCGGTCTGAACGCCATGTCGAAAGCCGGCGTCGACGATGAGGCGATCCTGCTCGCCGCGGAAACCGCCGCCGATTTCATCGAGCAGGCGTAACCCGGTCGTCGTCGCTTGCCTACTGAGCCGTCCAGCCGCCGTCGATCGGCAGCGATATCCCGGTGATGTTATGCGCCACCGGGCTCGACAGCCACAGGACCGCCGATCCGATCTCAGCCGGCTTCGATGTTCTGAGACTCGGCTGCTTTTCCGACAGCAGGCTGGCGATACCGGCCGTCCGGTCGCCGCCGAAGTCGGCGGCGCGCGCCTCCACCTGCGGTTCGATGATCGCCGTTTCGGTCCATCCCGGGCAGATGCAGTTGACCGTGACCCCGCCCGTTTCCGCGGATCCGGCGGCGGCATACTCCAGAGCGGCGACGCGGGACAGGCCGACCAGGCCGAACTTGGAGGCCACGTAAGGCGCCTTTTGCACCGAGGCCACCAGTCCGTGCACGGAGGCGATATTGACGACCCGGCCGTAGCCGCGTTCGGCCATCGCCGGCAGCGCCCGCCGCATGGTGTGAAACGCCGCCGACAGATTGACCGACAGGATCGCGTCCCAGGTTTCCGGCGGCATCTCGGAGATCGGCGCCGTCTTCTGGATCCCGGCGTTGTTGACCAGGACATCCACGCCGCCCCAATCGGCGGCTGCGTCCATCATCTGATCGATCGCCGCCGCATCGCGCATGTCCGCATCGAAGAAGCAGGCGTCGCCGGCCCCCGACGCCCTGACCGCTTCCATCGCCGCCTGCGCCTGTTCCCTTGTGGCCAGTCCGTGGACGGCGATCCGCATGCCCGCACCGGCGAGCGCCTGCGCGATCGCCAGGCCGATCCCCTGCACCGAGCCGGTGACAAGCGCCGTCCGACCCTTCAGGAAGTCATTCGTCATCGGGTTTTCCCTTCAAGATGTTGGCTTGTTTCCAAGGCGCTGGCGCAGGTCGGTCTTCAGGACCTTGCCATAGGCGTTCTTCGGCAGCGCATCGGTGAAGATGTAGGTCTTGGGCCGCTTGAACCGGGCCATGTTGGCAAGGCAGTGGGCGTCCAGGTCCGCTTCCGTCACACGGGCCCCGTCCCTGGACACAACGAAGGCGACGATCACCTCGCCCCACTCCGGATCCGGGCTGCCGATCACCGAGACCTCGGCGACCTCCTCCAGCTGCAGCAGGACTTCCTCGACCTCGCGCGGATAGATATTGGTGCCGCCGGAGATGATCACGTCCTTCGACCGGTCCGTCAGGGTGACGAAACCGTCCGCGTCCATCCGCCCGACGTCCCCGGTCCAGAGCCAGCCGTTGCGAAGAGACTTTTCGGTCGCCGCGTTGTTCTGCCAGTAACCGGCCATGACCGCCGCGCCGCGAACCGCGATTTCCCCATCCTCGCCGGCCGCACACGGGGAGCCGTCCTCCTTCAGGATCCGGACCTCGACACAGGATTGCGCGAAGCCCACCGAGCCCAGCCGCTCGCGCCAGTGCGGATGGGAGCGGTCGGCGACCATGGCGCGCGGCAGGGCGGTGATCGTCATCGGGCATTCGCCCTGGCCGTAGATCTGGACGAACCGGGGTCCCATGGCCGCAACCGCATCCTCGATATCGGCGACATACATGGGCCCGCCGCCATAGACGATGGTCCTGAGCCCCTCGCCATCGGACCCTTCCGCCTTCGCCCGGTCGACCAGGCGGCGCACCATGGTGGGGGCTGCGAACATGTGAACGCTTTTCAGGGACCGGCCCAGCGCCAGGATCTCCGCCGGATCGAAGCCGCCGCTTTCCGGCACCGAATGGGCCGCGCCGCGCAGCACATGCATGAAATTGTAGAGACCGGCCCCATGGGACATGGGCGCGGCATAAAGCGCCACGTCTTCTGACCGAACCTCATCCACATCGACGAAATAGGAAAAACTCATCGCATGGATGTTGCCGTGGGTGATCATCACCCCCTTGGGCTGACCGGTCGTCCCGGAGGTGTAGAACAGCCAGGCGAGATCGTCCCGGGCGCGGTCCGCGGGGTCTTGGAGAGGCCCTGCGGCCTGGAGGCCGCGAAAGCTTTCGCCTTCGAGATCGATCAGTTCGGTGCCATCGGCATTGTCATCGAGAGCGGCCTGAAGATCCTGCGCGGTCGCGGCGGAGGCGACAAAGACCGCTTTGGCGCCGGAATTTTCCAAGATGAAGGCGGCTTCCTTGGGATGGAGCTTGTAGTTGATCGGAACCACGGCCCCGCCCGCGTGCCAGATCGCATAAAGCAGGGTCAGATAATCCGGGCAGTTCGGCATGTAGATCGCCACCCGGTCGCCCGGCTGCACTTTGAGCTTTCCGGATAGTCCTCCTGCCAGCCTGCGGGTCTGTTCGCCAAGCGCCGCATAGGTCGCCGTCAGCCGGTCGCCCGCATAAAGCGCCGGTCTGTCCGGATAAAGCTGCGCGCTCCGCTGAAGCCAGATGGCGACGTTCATTCATTCCTCCCGATCGGCGGCATTCTGGTGCCGCCCCTGCGGTTCGATTATGCAAAAGGCGCCAGCGCTTGAAAGGGACGCTCTTCAATCCGAAGCCGCCAAAATTTGTTCAAAAGCCGCAACATGACGGAAAACGATCCGCTATCCTCCAGCCGCCGGGCGGGTCGTTTGCCGTGACGTCGACCCGGGCGCCACCTGCGGGTAAACTCGCTGATAAAACAATAACAACGAAAGGACGAAAAGCGCGCCATGTATACGTCCGTTCTGACGGCCCTCGGCGGCCTCGGCCTGTTTCTGCTCGGCATGCAGCTGATGACCGACGGGCTCCGCTCGTTCGCCGGCAACCGGCTCCGGCGTATCCTGCAAACGTCAACGAAAACGCCGCGAAGCGGTGCCGTCACCGGAGCGGTCGTGACCGCCCTTCTGCAATCCTCCAGCGCGACGACCGTTGCCACGGTGGGCTTTGTCAGCGCCGGTCTGATGACCTTCCCCCAGGCGCTCGGGGTGATTTTCGGCGCCAACATCGGCACCACGCTCACCGGCTGGATGGTCGTCATTCTGGGGTTCAAACTGAAGCTCGGACTTGTCTCGCTGCCGCTCGTGTTTATCGGCGTTCTGTTGAAGATTTTCGGCCCCGGAACCTGGAAAGCGTTCGGAACGGCGCTTGCCGGCTTCAGCCTGCTCTTCATCGGCATCAGCGCCCTCCAGGACGGCCTGGCCTTTTTCGAAGGCGCGGTCAGTCCGGACATCTTCCCGGGCGATACCTGGTACGGCCGCTTCAAGCTTGTCCTGATCGGCATGGCGATCACGATTGTGGCCCAGTCGTCCAGCGCGGGTGTCGCCACCGCTCTGGCGGCACTCGCCGCCGGTGCAATCTCGTTTCCCCAGGCCGCGGCTCTCGTCGTCGGCATGGATGTCGGCACGACGGTCACGGCGGCCCTTGCCGCTCTCGGCGGCTCGGTCGCGACCCGGCGGACCGGTTACGCCCATGTGATCTACAACCTGCTGACCGGGTTGCTGGCCTTTTTCCTGCTGATACCTGTCGGTCATATCGCCCGTTTCCTGGAAACAAGCCCAATCGGCTTCGATCCCCAGATCGGGCTCGTTGTCTTTCACAGCGCCTTCAACATCCTGGGCGTGCTGATCGTCATCGGAGTGACGCCGCAGTTCGCGCGCCTGGTCATGGTTCTGGTTCCCGCGCGCGGCCCCGACCTGACCGCGCGCCTGGACCGGCGCCTGTTGACGGACCCCGCCGCGGCCCTGGACGCCGCGCGCGCGACCGTAAGCGACATCAACCGGAGCACCATGACCAATCTGCCCGGTCTTCTGGGCCGGCCGAAACCGGCCCATCCGGAACGGGCGCTTGAAACCCTGGACCAGGCCGTCGATACCGCCCGGTCCTTCGCCGATGAAATCCGCACGCAGCCGAAGGACGGCGCGCTTTATGATGAACATCGAGCGCTGTTTCACAACCTCGATCATCTTGAGCGGCTGGTGAACCGCTGTCGTCAGTCCGACCGGATCGAAACGCTGGACGCGGACCCGGCACTGCACAAGAGGGCGCGCCAACTCAGGCAGGCCCTCGACGCGGCCTCGGGCGCAGACATTGCGCCGGAAACGGTGGCCCACTTCAACCTGCTCAGAAAGGACCTGCGCGAAAGCCGCCGCAGCTATCGGTCAGAGACGATCGACCGAGCGTCAAGGGATGAAATTGCGACCGACGACGCCATGGCGCGTCTCGACGCGATACGCTGGCTGCACCGGGTCACCTACCATGTCTGGCGGATGACCCATCACCAGCTCGTCGCCGAGGGCGCGATCCCCGCAGAGCCCCTGCCGGCGGAAGCCAGGCTCGATCTGGAGGACTAGAATTTGGCGCTCCCGCGGTTTGAAGTGCGTACGGCCTTCACTGGCCTTCCCCCGCACCTCTGATTTTGCCCCGCATATAAAACGGCCCGCACAGCGCTGAATCCGTGCGGGCCGAAGGTCTTGTCCACGAAAGACGCGTCCGTCAGGTCGAAGCGAGGATCGCCTTGACCTTGCGGCAGTACCGGCTGCTAACCGGGTTCATGCGCTTTGCATAGTGGCCGGCGTTGTAGCGCAGGATGGTGCCGCACAGGTCACCGGACGCGCGCTTGTGGGCGCCGGCGAGATAGCGCATGCCCCATTCAAGATTGGTCTGCGGGTCGTAAAGGGCCTTCGCGGCACCGCGGAAGCCCAGTCCGCGTGCGGTTGCCGGCTTGATCTGCATCAGGCCGATCTCGCCGGCGCTGCCACGGGCCCGCGGATTGAAGTTGCTTTCGACCTGGACCACCGCCATGGCCACGCGCTCCGGCACACCGTGTTTTTGGGCTGCCTTGCGGATGAGCCGCGTATAGTTCCTGGTGGCGACGGTATCCTTGCGGCGCTTCGCGCCACGGGCGGTACCGTTCCTGTTACCGGCGGATTTGTTGTCCGAAGCTTCAGCTCCAGCCCCGAAATCCCCGGAGATGAAGGTCTTCAGGCCGGCTGCCGGGGTTTCTTCCGCGTGAGCGGAAAAGGTGAAAGCGGAGGCGAAAAGGCAAAGCGCTCCGACAAGTGTTTTCTTAGACCGCAACATTCGTTGTGCCCTTGTTCTTGATTGCGTGTTGAGGAATGCATTCGAGGCGCAGAGACATGACCGCGCTATGGGACGAAAATCAGCCCGCTCAGTTCACGAAATATTTCAAAAAATTACAGGCTTTCACGCGTATTTGTGTAAATTCGTACGCAATTCACGCGGAACTGGCCCGCTTTCGGGCAGACACGGGGCAGAATAAGGCAAGGTTTCGGCAAAAGCCCGATCCCGTTCCGGCGGCCGCATCCCATGGTTCAGGCGCCGAGGGACGGCAGGGACGCCAGCAGCGCATGCAGCGTTTCGACGGTCGACTGGTCGACGATCCCGTCGACCTTCTCCTGCCGGAAATGACGCTGGAAGGCGGTGACGGCATCCCGGGTCCGTTGATCGAAAACGCCCGTGATCCCGACGTCGTAGCCGTAGATGGCCAGCATCGACTGGATGGCCTCCACCGGCTGCCCGGCATCGCCTTCCTGCATGAAGATGCCGCCGGACGCGTGGACCGGGTCCACGTGATGGCCGATGCCGTTGCGCGCCAGAAGCCCCCAGGGAAATTTCTCACCCGGATCGGTTTTCCGGTCCGGCGCGACATCCGAATGCGCTAGCACCCGCCAGGGCGGGATGGAATGGCGCCTGCAGATATCGCCGGCCAGTTCGATCACCGCGTCGATCTGGGCTTGCGGGAAATCGGGGTATCCGCCGTCGTGCCCCGGATTGACGATCTCGATGCCGATGGACCTGGAGTTGATATCCGTTTCGCCCTTCCAGAAGCTTTTGCCGGCGTGCCAGGCCCGCCGGGCTTCCGGCACGCACTGGACAATGCTGCCGTCCTCATGGACCAGGTAATGGGCCGACACCTCCGCGCGCGGATCGCACAGCCGCCGCAGGGCGCCTTCGGCATCCGGCATGCCGGTATAGTGCAGGATCAGCATGTCGATCCGCCCGTTGCCGGCCCGTTCGTTGTGATTGGGCGACGGATGAACCCTGGCCGTCACGCCGGTGTCGGTTGCAACGCTCATAGGCCTCTTTCCGCGCAGATCTGCGCCCACGCGGCATTCAGCGCCGCCAGCCGGTCATTGGCGATCTGGACGAATTCCTCCGGAACGCCGCGCGCGATCAACCGGTCCGGGTGGGTATCGAGCACCTCGCGCCGGTACTTTGCCTTCAGGTCCGCATCGCTCGCATCCGGCCCGAGCCCGAGCACTTCATAAGGATCGCTGTTTTCCCGGACATGGCGCGCCAGGACCCTGGAAAACTCCCGGTCGTCCAGGCCGAACACCTCCGCGACCCGCGCCAGGTAGCTGATCTCGTCCTCATGGACGACGCCATCGGCCTTGGCGATGTAGAACAGCCCATCCAGGATATCGAGCAGGGTCTTGCGGTCATAGGGAAACAGATCCGCCAGTTTCTTGGCATAGACCTCGTATCCGGCGACATCCTGCTGCGCCAGGTTGAACAGCCGGATCACGTTGCGTTCCTCCCCCGGCGGCACATGGAAAAGCTCCCGGAAGGCAAGGACCTCATCCGTGGTGACCACGCCGTCGGCCTTCGCCATTTTGGCCGAGAGCGCGATCATGGCCACCGTAAAGCCCACCCGGTTCGTGCCTTCGGGCCTGGAGAGCACCAATTGCACCAGCCGGTCGATGACCTGCGCCCCGCCGGTCTGGATGGCGGCAACGATCGTCTCCAAACTGCTCCAAACGCTCAACTACGGCTCCTGGCTTTCCGACTGCTCCGGTCCCGGACTGCGCCTTCATATCCGGCAACGGATGAATCGCGCGAGGGTCCTCAGGTTTTATCGGCAGGTCGCAGGGATGAAAAGAAGGGGTGACTGTCATTCACCCCCAATTCTGGCATTCCGGCAGGGGCTGTTTCAAACGTTAAAAAACCGGCAACCGAATACCGACAGGGAATTGCAGGGATTCACGATGGCTAAACCTATCCGTTGTAGCCTGACGGCGATTGGTAGTTTTACAGAGTTTTCGAATAAATGAAGAATGGCTCCGCCAGAAGCAGCACGGTCGTTTTCAGCGTCACAATGGCGCTCGTCTTGCTGCTTGCGCTTGGTGTTTATGCAAGCAACCGCGTGCTGACCCACTGGCTGCTTGTTCGCAACATCGAACAGACCGCCGCGCAGGTGCCCTCGGCTGTCGTCTCCGCGGGGCTGACGGACGATTTTTACAGCATCCTCCCGGAAACGGCGCCGGCGGGCGCCGGACTGCGCCTGAAGACGGAAACCGGCGCCGGCCAGGAGAGCGCAAAACCGGTCAGGGTTCCCGACCTGCAGATGTCGGAAAAGCTGCTTTCGTTCATGTCGGTGGCGCTGCAGCCTTCCCGCGTCACGGCCAATCGCTTCGTCTCCCTGGCCGATGTCGAGCAGGGCGCGCGTTTCGCCAGGAGCCTCGCCTCGGCCTTTGCGGAGGATGCCGGAGCCGGACCCCTCGCCGGAGGCAATTTCGGCCTGCAGACCGCACTGGAAAAGCTGGAGCTGGCGGACGGCCCCTACACCGACGTGCAGCTGACCTGGTGGGGCGAACTGGAAGCCGCCTCCGTCCTGGTGTTTCCGCAGCGCGATGCCGACGGGCTCGTGCGCGGTGCCCTGGTCGTCCTCCTCGACAACACCAAACGGATCGAAAGCCTTTCGATCATCACGCTGATCAGCAGCGGCATCATCGCGGTCCTCTGCCTGGCGTCGTTTCTTTTCGCCGCCTTTCTGCTGTGGATGCGGTTCCACGATCAGGTCAAGACCAACCGCGACATCGAATTCCTGGCGCACCACGATGCCCTTACCGGCCTGCCGAACCGCGCCGTTTTCAACGCGCGGCTGAACGAGTCCCTGCGTCTGGCCCATGCCAAGGCCAGCAATATGGGCGTCATGCTGATCGACGTCGACAAGTTCAAGGATATCAACGACACCTACGGCCACGCGACCGGTGACATCTTCCTGCAGATCATCGCCGATCGCCTGCGCGCCGTCTTCAGCGACCATCTGGTGGCGCGCCTGTCCGGCGACGAATTCGCCGTCATGATCCAGTCGGTTTCCGACGTCGCCCGCCTGACCAAGCTCGCGTCCGACATGCTGGCCGCGACCAAGCATCCCTGCGTCATCGACGGCAAGGAAATCAAGATCTCCCTGTCGATCGGCATTGCCCGGGCGAGCGACGGCAACTGGCGGTCTTCCCGCCTGCTTCACTGCGCCGACCTGGCCCTTTACCGGGCGAAGCATTCCGGACGCTCCACCTTCGCGTGGTACACCCCGGAAATGGACGCCGATGCCCTGAAGCGCAAGGAAATCGAGGCCGGCCTGGTCAAGGCGCTGAAGTTCGACCAGTTCGAGCTCCTGTTCCAGCCGCAGTATTCCCTGACCGACAACCAGCTCAAGGGCTACGAATCCCTGATCCGCTGGGAGCACCCGACGAAGGGATCGATTTCACCGGAACTTTTCATCCCGGTTGCCGAAGACAGCGGCATGATCGAGGCGATCGGCGACTGGGTCCTGACACGAGCCTGCCAGGAAGCGGCACGCTGGCCCGACAAGAACCTCAGGATCGCGGTCAACGTTTCCGCCGCCCAGTTCATGGCCGGAGAAACTCACAAGAAGGTCGCCCGCGCCTTGCGGGACTCCCGGCTGGAGCCGTCACGGCTTGAAATCGAGATTACCGAAAGCCTGCTGATCTCGAACACCGACGCGGTCGTCGAAACCCTGAACCAGATCCGCGACATGGGCGTATCGATCGCCATGGACGATTTCGGCACCGGCTATTCGTCACTGAGCTATCTGAGCCGCTTCCCCTTCGACAAGATCAAGATCGACAGGTCCTTCATCAGCAATCTCGGCAAGGACGCCAGCACCGACGCCATCGTCACCTCGATCATCGGCCTCGGCCGTTCCCTCGACGTCCTGATCACCGCGGAAGGGGTGGAAAACCAGGAGCAGATGACCCTGCTGCGCGCTGCGGGCTGCAACCTGGTCCAGGGCTACCTGTTCGGCCGTCCGGGATCGGTCGAAGCCCACGCCAGTTTCATGGCCCGCAACGATCCGCGTCCGGCCATGGCCCACACCAGGACTCCTGCCGCCGCCGCTCAGGAAACGGCAGACGCACAGGCAGAGGCCTCCGGGGACGAGCAGGACGGCCAGGCACAGCCCCCGGCCAGTGCGACGGGCTGAGCGTCAACGGGTCGCAGTCCGGTTGACCCGGGCGATCAGTGCCTCGCCGGTCTCCTTGCGTTCCGAATAGCGGTCGACCAGATAGTCGGTGCGCCCGCGCAGCAGAAGCGTGAACTTCATCAGCTCCTCCATGACATCGACGACCCGGTCGTACAGTCCGGACGGCTGCATCCGGCCGTCCTCGTCGAACTGCTGAAAGGCCTTGGGCACGGAAGACTGGTTCGGGATCGTGACCATACGCATCCAGCGGCCGAGCACCCGCATCTGGTTGAGCGCGTTGAAGGACTGGGAACCGCCGGAGACCTGCATCAGCGCCAGCACCTTGCCCTGGGTCGGACGGACGGCGCCGATGCTGAGCGGAATCCAGTCGATCTGGGTCTTCATGATGCCCGTCATGGCGCCGTGGCGTTCGGGCGAACACCAGACCTGGGCTTCCGACCAGGCGCTCAGCTCGCGCAGTTCCTGAACCTTGGGATGGTCGGGCCCGGTATCGTCCGGCAGCGGCAGTCCCGACGGGTCGAAGATCCGGGTCTCCGCGCCGAAGGCCTGCAGCAGCCGTTCCGCTTCCAGGGTGAGAAACCGGCTGTAGGACCGCTCGCGCAGGGAGCCGTAGAGAAGCAGCACCCTGGGCGGATGGGCCGGCACCGCGGGAGCTTCCAGCCTTTGCCGGTCAATCGGCCGGAAATGGTCCGGTACGATATTGGGAAGAGCGGCGCCGCTGGTCTTTTCTGTCGTCACCGTCACGCGTCCTTCTTCACCACCTCGCCATCCTCCTTGACGAAGGTGCCGATCTCCTGCGGCAGCAGATCGAGAACCGTTTCGGACGGCCGGCACAGGCGCACGCCCTTGTCGGAGACCACGATCGGGCGGTTGATCAGGATCGGGTGCTCCATCATGAAGTCGATCAGTTCGTCATCCGACCACTTGTCCTCGCCAAGGCCCAGCTCTTCGTAGGGCGTCCCCTTCTGGCGCAGCACGTCGCGCACCGGCACGCCCATGCGCTTGATCAGGCTGACCAGTTCTTCCCGGCTCGGCGGGGTCTTCAGATATTCGATGACGGTCGGTTCGACCCCGGACTTCCGGATCATTTCCAGCGTGTTGCGCGAGGTCCCGCATTTCGGGTTGTGATAGATGGTAATCGTCATTTGACTATATCGCTTCCAGTTTGGCCGGCGCATCGACGCCGCAGATTTCAGGACTGCCACCGCAGCAGTCCTCGGTCAGAAAGCCCAGAAGACTGCGCATCCGGTCGAAACGGACCGCGTAGAAGATCCGGCGCCCCTCGCGCCGGGAGGAGACCAGCCCGCCGCGCTCCAACGCCGACAGATGAAAGGACATGCGCGTCGGCGCCACCGACAGCCTGTCGGCGACGTCTCCGGATGCCATGCCTTCCGGCCCCGCCTTCACCAGTAGCCGGAAGGCGGCAAGCCTGTCTTCCTGGGCAAGGGCGGCAAGCGCGCTGATCGCCGTTTCGTCCTTCATATTTCGATATTACAAGAATATTTGCAATATACAATCGCCCGACGGGATTTCGGTGCGTTCATCGCGAGGTCGGGTGTCGGCAATTACATGGCGGCGGCGGCGCGGGCGGCCTGGTCGTAGTTGCCGGAAACCAGGCGCAGGGTCGCGGCAAGCCGGGACAGCTCGTTCTCGTCGAGCCCCAGCGCCTTCATCGGCTTGACCAGCAGCGCCTCCCGCAGGCGGCGGTATTCCAGGCAGGCCGTCTCGCCGCTCCCGGTGATTTCCGCCGTCTTTTCCTTGCCGCGGCGGCCGGACTTGATCAGCCCCGCCTTTTCCAGCTTCTTCATGGCATAGGTCACCGTGTGGGTGTCCTCGATGTTGAGCACGAGGCAGATATCGGACAGCGTCTTGGGGCGCCCGCGGTGGTTGATGGTGTGCAGCACCAGAACGTCGAGCGGGCTCATGCCTTCGGTTCCCGACGCCGCCATGCAGCGGACCATCCAGCGGTGATAGGCGTTGACCATCATGGTCACCGCGAATTCGACTTCCGAGAGCGCCGGCATGGCGCCGGAGGCCAGATGGGCCGATGACACGACAGGGCCGATGCTCGCGGGCTGGTCCGGCGTCTTGTCACTCATTGTTTTTTCCTTGTCCTCCCAACCGCCTCGCAACCGGCTGGCTCCTGCGCACCTTCTAGGGTACGAACCCTAATGCGACAGCATGTTCTGCGGCAACCACAGGGCCAGTTCGGGAAAGGCCACGATCAGCACGACCGCCAGGATCATCAGCAGGAAGAACGGCAGGGCCATCCGCGCGACCTTGAAGATGTTGTGCCCGGTCATGCCCTGCAGCACGAACAGGTTGAAGCCCACCGGCGGCGTGATCTGGCTCATTTCCACGACCAGCACCAGGTAGATCCCAAACCAGATGAGATCGAGGCCGGCCTGCTCGACCATGGGCAGGATCACCGACGTGGTCAGCACCACGACGGAAATCCCGTCCAGGAAACAGCCGAGGACGATGAAGAACACCGTGAGCGCTGCAAGCAGTTGCAGCGGCGACAGGCCGAGCGAACCGATCCAGCCGGCCAGTTCCCGGGGAATGCCGGTGAAGCCCATGGCAACCGTCAGGAACGCGGCGCCGGCCAGAATGAAGGCGATCATGCACGACGTCCGCGTCGCCCCCATCAGGGCGTCGGTGAAGCTTTTGCGCGTCAGCGTGCCCGACGCCCAGGACAGCAGCAGCGACAGCAGCACCCCGATGGCGGCCGCCTCCGTCGGCGCGGCAAGGCCGGCATAGATCGAACCGATCACGCCGGCAATCAGGCCGATCACCGGGAACAGACGGCGGGTGGCCATCACCCGGTCCCGGAACGGGATCTGCGGCTCCTTCGCCGGCATCTTCGAGGCATTGAAGCTTGCCCAGATCGCCACGTACCCCATGAACAGCACGCAGAGCATGGCGCCGGGAATGACGCCGGCGATGAAGAGGCGGGCGATCGACTGCTCCGTGGCCGCCCCGTAGACGATCAGGATGATCGACGGCGGGATCAGAAGACCGAGCGTGCCGGAGCCGGCCAGCGTGCCGATGGCCATCCGCTCGTCGTATCCGCGCTGTTTCAGTTCCGGCAGGGACATCTTGCCGATGGTCGCGGTGGTCGCGGCGGAGGACCCGGAAACGGCGGCGAAGATCCCGCAGCCGAGAATGTTCACATGCAGAAGCCGGCCCGGCAGGTTACGCATCCACGGCGACAGCCCTGCGAACATGTCCTCCGACAGGCGCGAGCGGAACAGGATCTCGCCCATCCAGATGAACATCGGCAGCGCGGTCAGGTCCCAGGAATTGGCCGCCCCCCACACGGTGGTGGCCAGCACCGGCCCTGCCGGCGCGGACACCAGCAGCATCATGGCGATCAGGGCGACCCCGAAGAGGGCGACGGCGACCCAGATGCCGGTGGCCAGCGCCGCCAGCATCCCCAGACCCAGGCACAGGGCGACAAGGGAAAGATCCATTATTCCACTCCCTCGATCGCATCGTCGCGCTCGGCGGCCTGATAGCTGACCGGCCGGCCCCGCAGCGCGCGCAGGAAATCATCGAGGATCGAGACCGCGAAAATGGCGAGGCCCGCCGTCATGACCAGCTGGGGGATCCACAAGGGAACAGGAATGATGCCGAAGGAGACCTCGTGATAGACGTAGCTGTCATAGACCAGCCAGCCCGCGTGCCAGGTGAAAAAGCCGACAAGAACCAGCGCCACGGCGAGGCACCAGACCTCGAACAGCTTTGCGAGCGGCTCAGACACATGTTGCAGCAGGATCGACACCCGGATGTGGTCGCCCATGCGCAGCGTCGAGGCCAGTGCCAGGAATGAGGCGCCGACCAGCAGGAAGCCGGCGATTTCGGCAAGAGAGGGAACCAGAAGGCCCAGCGGCTCCAGGCCGATCAGCTTTCGAAACCCGTCGATGATCCGGCAGGAAACCTGCACCACGACAAGGGTGGCGATCGTGACGAGGCAGGCGGCGGCCAATCCGCCGGCCAGACGGTAAAGGCCAATGAGAAAGGCGCGCATCGGCAGGGTCTCCCGCGCAGACAGGAGCAAAAGAGCCGGATACGAAGATCCGGCTCTCTCACACGTTCACTTATTTGGAAAAGGCTTCGATGATCGCCTTGCCGTCGGCCCCGGCGCTCTCCTGCCATTCGCCGACCATGGTCGCGCCGATTTCCTTCAAAGACGCCTGCAGCGCGTCGGAGGGAGCGGCGACCGCGATGCCGTTGTCCTTCAGCATCTGGGTCTTTTCGGAGGTTTCCGCCTTGGAGGCTTCCCAGCCGCGGGTTTCCGCGGTGGCGGCGGCTTCCATGACGGCCGCCTTTTCGGCATCCGACAGGCCGTCAAAGGCCGCCTTGTTGACGATCACCATGTTCTTCGGCAGCCAGGCCTGGGCGTCGTAGTAATGATCCAGGTAGTCCCAGGCCTTGGAGTTCGCGCCGGTCGACGGCGAGGTGATCATCGCCTCGACACGGCCGGTGGAGAAGGCGGTCGGCAGATCCGGCACTTCCACCTGGGTCGGCACGGCGCCGGCCAGCTGGGCGATCCGTTCCGTCGACGCGTTATAGGCGCGGAACTTCAGGCCCTTCAGGTCGTCGATGGTGTTGATGTCCTTCTTGGCGTAGATGCCCTGCGGCGGCCACGGCACGGCAAACAGCAGCTGCAGCCCCTGCTCGGCGAGCTTGCTTTCGAGGAACGGCCTGGACGCCTCGTAAAGCTTCCAGGCATCGTCATAGGAGGTTGCCACGAACGGCACGGAATCCACGCCGAAGACCGGATCTTCGTTCGACAGGCGCGAGACCAGCACCTCGCCGATCGGAGCCAGCCCCTTGCGCACCGCGTTCTTGATTTCCGGGTGCTTGAACAGCGAACCGGCGGAATGGATCTGAATGTTCAGGGAACCGCCGGTCTTGTCGGAAACGTCCTTGGCGAATTCGGCGATATTGACCGTGTGGAAGTTGCCGTCGCCGTAAGGCGTCGGCATGTCCCACTTTGTCTGCGCGGAAGCGGAAGCAAGACCCGACAGACCGATGACGGCAGCAGCGGCAAGACGGACGCCTGCCTTCGAAATGTGACGTGAAAGCAGCATATTACTCTCCTCTTGGAAGCGGGACTTTTGTCCTCGTTCGGCAACCCGGCGGCACCTTCCGTCCATTTTGACAAGACGGCGGGACCGGGTCCAGATAGCAGGCTAGACCCGGCGGGAATAAATATCAACAATTTATCGACAAATTGTGATTGTTGGCATTATTCTCAAGTACGGCGATCGGGATGCGAGGGGAAATCAGGCATGGCTGTCCGATACAGAATACTGGTTCCAGGTTCCAGTCTCGCCTTCGAGGGCGGGTTTTTCGGCATCTCCTCCATCGTGCTCGTGGAAACCGGCGGCAAGCGGGCGCTGTTCGACTGCGGCCACGGCACCACCCGCAGGATGCTGCGCGAGCGGCTTGCAGGGCTCGACCTCGCCCTCGACGACATCGACCTTCTCGTCTTCTCCCATGGGCACTTCGACCACGTCCTGAACCTGGACCTGTTCCCGAAGGCGCCGATCCTGATGAGCCGCGACGAACGCGACTATGTCGAAACGCCGTTTGAGGACGATCCGGCGACACCGCGCTTTCTGCCGGCCCTGCTCGCGGGCCGCGACGTCCAGCTGATCGACGGCGAGGCGGAAATCCTGCCCGGCGTGACCGCTTTCCCCACCCCGGGCCATGCGCCGGGCCACATCTCGCTTGAGCTTGCCGCCGAGGACGGTCCCGTGGTGCTGGCGGCCGACGCCCTGAAGACCGCCCGCGAGGCGCTTTCCGGCATTCCGGACATGGAGATCGATCCGCTGAAGCGCGGCAAGGCCGCCATCCGGGAGGTCCTGCGCCGCGGCAGGGTGATCGTTCCGGGCCATCATCCGACCCTGTTCAGGGACGAGGACGGCAACCTCTCCTGGACCGATATCCAGGAGGTGCCGCTGCTGATCCGCTAGGTGTGGAATCTAAAAAGGTTGTTCACTCGCATTGAAGATCTGAGACTGGTTGGTGACGGTCCGGAACGCCTGTGCGGTCTGCCGGATATCCTGTTTCAGTCTGCGCCGTCGCCGGCAATTCCCGAACATCGAATGCGGCACCCGGCTTTACGGCTTTCCGTTTAAGATGGGCTAGGTTACGGACCCTGAAAATAGGATTTTATGGGTCCGTACCCTAAACAGGCGGAAATTGCGGACCCCATCATTTTTACATCGACAATTTATCGACAAAATGTAAACGTGAGACGGAACCAAGGCCGGCAACGGCAGGACAGAGTCGAGACTGCGCGCAGGTTTGCGCTTGCCATGCCGGCAGGACGACGACAATCAAAAGAGGTTGGGAACATGACGGCGAAGTGGGATTTCTGGATTGATCGCGGCGGCACCTTCACCGACATCGTCGGACGCGCGCCGGACGGCAGCATCCATCCGCACAAGGTGCTGTCGGAAAATCCCGAGGCCTACCGCGACGCCGCCATCCAGGGGATCCGCGAGCTGATGGGCGTTAAGACCGGGGCCGCCATCCCCTCCGACCGGATCGCCACCGTCAAGATGGGCACGACGGTTGCCACCAACGCCCTGCTGGAGCGCAAGGGCGAACGCACCGCCCTCTTCATCACCAGGGGCTTCCGCGACGCGCTCGAAATCGGCTACCAGGCCCGGCCGGACATCTTCGCCAAGGAAATCATCAAGCCGGAACTGCTTTACGAGCAGGTCTTCGAGATCGGCGAGCGCGTGCGCGCCGACGGCACCCTGGAAACCCCGCTCGATGCCGACGGCGCGAAGAAGGACCTGCAGGCGGCCTATGACGACGGCATCCGTTCCATCGCCATCGTGCTGATGCATGCCTATGCCTATCCGGATCACGAGGTGAAGCTTGCGAAAATCGCCCGTGAAATCGGCTTCCCGCAGATTTCCGTGTCCCACGAGGTCTCGCCGCTGATGAAGCTGGTCGGCCGCGGCGACACCACCGTTGTCGACGCCTATCTGTCGCCGATCCTGCGCCGTTACGTGAACCAGGTGCAGGAGGAACTCGGCGAAGGCCCGCGGCTGATGTTCATGCAGTCGTCCGGCGGCCTGACCGCCGCCGACCTGTTCCAGGGCAAGGACGCCATCCTGTCGGGCCCGGCCGGCGGTGTCGTCGGCGCGGTCGAAACCTCCAAGATGGCCGGCTTCGGCAAGATCATCGGCTTCGACATGGGCGGCACCTCGACCGACGTCTGCCACTTCGACGGCGACTACGAACGCGCCTTCGAGACGGAAGTCGCCGGTGTGCGCATGCGCGCGCCGATGATGATGATCCACACGGTCGCCGCCGGCGGCGGCTCGATCCTGCACTACAAGGACGGCCGCTTCCAGGTCGGCCCGGATTCCGCCGGCGCCAACCCGGGCCCCGCCTGTTACCGCCGCGGCGGGCCGCTGACGGTCACCGACGCCAACCTGATGACCGGCAAGCTCGCCCCGGATTTCTTCCCGAAGATCTTCGGCCCCGACCGCGACGCGCCTCTGGATGAAGCCGCGGTCAGAACGAAATTCGCCGAGCTGGCGTCAAGGATCGGCGACGGGCGCGCGCCCGAAGACGTCGCCGACGGCTTCCTGAAGATCGCCGTCGAAAACATGGCCAATGCCATCAAGAAGATCTCCGTCCAGCGCGGCTACGACGTCACCGAATATGCCCTGACCTGCTTCGGCGGCGCGGGCGGCCAGACCGGCTGCATGGTCGCCGACACGCTCGGCATGACCACCGTCATCGTGCACCCCTTCTCCGGCATCCTGTCCGCCTACGGCATGGGCCTTGCCGACATCCGCGCCGGCCGCCAGCAGGCGGTCGTCAAGCGGCTGGAGGAAGGCCTCCTGCCGGAACTGGGCAAACTACGCGATGAGCTGGCGGCAATCACGGAGGCCGAACTCGCCTCCCAGGAGATCGGCCCGGACGCGTGCCGGACACGCGCCATCGTCCACCTGCGCTACGAGGGCACCGACACACCGCTGCCGGTCGACCTCGGCACGCTTAACGGCATGCGCGCGGCCTTCGAGGACGCCCACAAGAAGCAGTTCGGCTTCGCCTACGAGGAAAAGCCGGTCGTGGTCGAGGCGCTGGAAGTGGAATCTTATGGCGGCGGCGCCGGCATTTCCGAGCCGGATCTGACGCTCGCCGGCGACACGCCGGAAGCGGCAACCGCTACCAGGTTCTTTTCAGACGGCGCCTGGCACGAGGCCGGCATCTACAAGCGCGACGGCCTCAGGCCCGGCATGACCGTCAACGGACCGGCGCTGATCATCGAACCCCATGCGACCATCGTGGTGGAGCCTGGCTGGCAGGCGGAAATCAACGCCAAGGACCACGTGATCCTCAACCGCATCGTGCCGCTTGAGCGCGTCGGAGCCATCGGCACCCATGCGGATCCGGTGATGCTGGAAGTGTTCAACAACCTGTTCATGTCGATCGCCGAGCAGATGGGCGTGACCCTGCAGAACACCGCCTATTCGGTCAACATCAAGGAACGGCTGGACTTCTCCTGCGCCGTCTTCGACCACGACGGCGCGCTTGTCGCCAACGCACCGCACATGCCGGTGCATCTGGGCTCCATGGACCGCTCGGTGGAGACGGTCATCAAGCTCAACAAGGGGCAGATCAGGCCGGGCGACGTCTTCGCCTTGAACGCGCCCTATAACGGCGGCACCCACCTGCCCGACATCACTGTGGTCTCGCCGGTCTTCGACGACGCCGGAAAAGAGATCCTGTTCTGGGCGGCCTCGCGCGGCCACCATGCCGACGTCGGCGGCTCCGCGCCCGGTTCCATGACCCCGCGTGCCACCACCGTGGACGAGGAAGGCGTCCTGTTCGACAATTTCAGGATCGTCGACCAGGGCCGGTTCCGCGAGGCGGAACTGGTGGAACTACTCACCGACCACCCCTACCCGGCCCGCAACCCGCACCAGAACGTCGCCGACCTTTCCGCGCAGATCGCGGCCAACGAAAAAGGCATCCAGGAACTGCGGAAAATGGTCGCCCACTTCGGTCTCGACGTGGTGCAGGCCTATATGGGCCACGTCCAGGACAATGCGGAGGAAAGTGTCCGCCGGGTGATCTCGGCGCTGAAGGACAGCGCATACGAGTATCCGACCGACCAGGGTTCGGTGATCAAGGTGAAGATCACCGTCGACAAGGAAAGCCGCGAGGCGACCGTCGACTTCACCGGCACGTCCGGCGTCAAGCCGAACAACTTCAACGCGCCAGAGCCGGTGACCCGCGCGGCCGTGCTCTACTGCTTCCGGGTGATGGTGGAAGGCGACATTCCGATGAACGCCGGCTGCCTCAAGCCGATCCGCATCATTCTGCCGGACGACTGCATGCTGAAGCCCTCCTATCCGGCCGCCGTTGTGGCCGGCAACGTGGAAACCTCGCAGCACGTCACCAACGCGCTTTTCGCCGCCCTCGGCGCCATGGCCAACAGCCAGGGCACCATGAACAACCTGACCTTCGGCAACGACACCTACCAGTACTATGAAACCATCTGCTCCGGATCGCCCGCCGGCCCCGGGTTCAACGGCACCGACGGCGTCCACGTCCACATGACCAACTCGCGCCTGACCGATCCGGAAGTGCTTGAGTTCCGTTTCCCCGTGCTTCTGGAGGATTTCCATATCCGCAAGGGCTCCGGCGGAACGGGCAAGTGGCATGCGGGCGACGGCACCAGGCGCACCCTGCGCTTCCTGGAAAGGATGGACTGCGCCATCCTCGCCTCCCATCGCACCATTCACCCCAAGGGACTGGACGGCGGCAGCGACGGCGAACTGGGCCGCACCGAGGTCCGCCGCCTGGACGGATCGGTCGAGGTGCTGGAAGGCTGCGACCAGACCATCCTGGACGCGGGCGAGGCCGTCACCGTCATCACCCCGACCTCCGGCGGATGGGGCAGGGCCTGATTCGATAGCGGTCTTTCATGTACCCCCCGGGGCGAAACCGTTGCCCCGGGCCAACCCGTCCGGCGGCGGGGCGCGAACCGCCCGGTTCCCGGCCTGCATGCGCGGCCCCTGCCCGCCCGCTGCGGATGAAGGGTCTTCGCGGGTCGGGAGTTCCGACCCGGCCAATCAGATTTTTTTCGCGCATAAATAGAAAAAT
>Ga0272444_10000093_pt1 | contig 112089 bp, 104 predicted proteins | sample SSMForm13_FD_201033 | JGI IMG/M metagenome (GOLD analysis project Ga0272444, IMG submission 201033) | Marine sediment archaeal communities from Little Sippewissett salt marsh, Falmouth, MA, United States - SSM-Form-13 | ecosystem: Environmental > Aquatic > Marine > Wetlands > Sediment ...
ACTCTTGGAAAGAGCGGAAAACCCTTCAAAGTCAGAACAATAGCGGTTGCCAGAAAACTCCTGACAACCACCAATGCGGTCATTCGAGACGAAGTGCCGTTCACTCCGTAAAAACACAGTTGCCAGAAGTCAGCGCGAGCGCAAGCGAGGACCGCTTTCAATGGGAAGCAGGACGCGCTCACGCGCGGCTGATTTCCAGATTCCAGATCTACACGCAGCTTCGCTGCGCTTGTCTGGAATGACGGGGGCAAGAAATGGTGCAACGAAGTTGATGACGAAATCGCCGGTTGTCCTCAGACCTCGCCCCTGAGGACTAGGGTGCGGACTCATAAAATTCTGCTTTCAGGTCGATCAGGAAACGGCTGTATCCAAGACGCAAAATCGCAGGAAACCCGGAAGGTTTTCAAGATTTTGCAACGCAGGAGGCGGCCGTTTCCCGGTCGATCCGAAGGACGCCAATCCGGCTGCGGCAAGCCGCGTCAAAGCCTTTGCACCATGCACGCGCATGGTTCTGCAGGCTTTTCCTCGCTCTCCTTTGCCGGATGGGCGCCTGAAAATAGAATTTTATGGGTCCGTACCCTAGGGTACGGACCCTAGGCTTTCGAAGCTTCCGTTTCCGCCGGTTTGACGACAAGCCGGGCGCCGTCGATCTCCTCCACGGTGACCGTCGTTCCGGCGGGAAGGTCCGGTCCCGTAATGCGCCACACGGTGTCGTCGATCGACAGCTTGCCGGATCCCTGCTGCAACGGCGTCTCCAGCACGTACCGGCGGCCGATATAGCGGCTGCCGCGCCGGTTCAGGCCCGGGTCTCCGGCTTCCGACGACATTCTGGACATCATGTATCGGCCGGCGATTAGGCTGACGAAGGACAGCACCAGAAAGATCACCAGGCTTGCCTGCCAGGACAGGTCGACGAACAGCGCAAGCGTCCCGACCAGGATCGCGGAGATCCCGAACCACAGGAACACGGTTCCCGGCGCCAGCACCTCCAGGCCGATCAGGAGGAGGCCGACGATCCACCAGTTCCAGGGGCCGAGCTCCAGAACGATCCGTTCGATAATGCTCACGCGTCATCTCCAGCCGGCGCCGACCCGGTGTCGGGAACCCGCCCGGCGGTCCGGGCCGTCTTCCTGTCGTCTCCGAATGCCTCCTTGGCGATCTCGCCGATGCCGCTGAGGCTGCCGAGCAGGGAAGACGCCTCCATCGGCAGGATAAGCGTCTTCTGGTTCCGGGAGTTCGCCAGCTCGCGGAACGCCTCGACGTATTTGTTGGCGACGAAGTAGTTGATCGCCTGGACGTTCCCTTGCGCGATCGCATCGCTGACCATTTTCGTCGCCTTGGCTTCCGCTTCCGCCTCGCGCTCGCGCGCTTCCGCGTCGCGAAACGCGGATTCCCGCCGCCCCTCGGCCTCCAGGATCAGCGACTGTTTCTCGCCTTCCGCCTTGAGAATTTCCGACTGGCGCTTGCCTTCGGCCTCCAGGATGGCCGCGCGCTTGTCGCGCTCCGCCTTCATCTGGCGGGCCATGGCGTCGACCAGATCCCGCGGCGGGTTGATGTCCTTGATTTCGATACGGGTGACCTTCACGCCCCAGGGCTCCGCCGCCGCATCCACGACCCGCAACAGCCGGGCGTTGATTTCGTCGCGGTTTGACAAGAGTTCGTCCAGGTCCATCGAGCCCATGACGGACCGGATGTTCGTCATCGTCAGGTTGAGAATGGCGTTCTGCAGGCCGAGCACCTCGTAAGCCGCCCTGGCCGCATTGAGAACCTGGTAGAAGGTGATGCCGTCGGCGGTAACCGTGGCGTTGTCCCGGGTGATGACTTCCTGCGACTCAACATCGAGCACCTGCTCCATCATGTTCAGCTTGTGGCCGATCCGATCGACGAAGGGGATGATGAAATTCAGCCCGGGCGCAAGGGTTTTCCGGTATTTCCCGAACCGTTCGACCGTGTAGTTGTAGCCTTGGGGAACGGTCTTGACCCCGGCGAAGATCACCAGGATGACCAGGAACAGGACGACAATCAGGACGATATCGAACCCAAACAGATTTACAGGCATCCGGTTCTCCCAGGATCGCAGGACGTTCAGAAATGTATTGTGCAGCAGTATGCCCAAGCTTGATGGACGGTGCCAGTCCAAGAATGAGTACGCCGGAATACAAAAGCGGAAGCCGGTACCGGCTTCCGCTTTTGAAAGCTTTGATATTCCGAAGAGGCTAGAGCCAGCCGCCCAGTTCCCGCCGGACGACATGCTCGATGACGTCCATCCCGAGATCGCTGTCGTTCAGGCACGGAATGTGGGCGAAGTTCTCGCCGCCGTTCTCCTCGAAGATCTCTCCGGCTTCACCGGCGATCTCCTCCAGCGTTTCCAGGCAGTCGGCCACAAATCCCGGGTTCATGACCGCGATGTTCTTCACCCCGTCCTTTGCCAGCTGTTCCACGGTCTTGTCCGTGTAGGGCTGGAGCCATTCCTCCGGCCCGAAGCGCGACTGGAACGTGATCCTGAGCCTGTCCTCGTCCCAGCCGAGCACCTCCCGCATCAGCCGGGTCGTTTTCTGGCAATGGCAGTGATAGGGGTCGCCGCGCTTGAAATAGGACTGCGGAATGCCGTGATAGGAGGTCAGCACAAGGTCCGGTTCGAAGTCCAGCCCCGCCAGGTGCCGCTCGACCGACGTTGCCAGCGCCCTCACATAGACCGGGTCGTCGTGATAGGGCGGTACCGTGCGGATCGCCGGCTGCCAGCGCATGTCCAGAAGCGCCTTGCAGACCTCGTCGTTGACCGTCGCGGTCGTCGTCGCCGAATATTGCGGATAAAGCGGAAAGACCAGGATCCGGTCGCAGCCGTCGGCCCTCAGCGCTTCCAGCCGGGAGCGGATCGACGGCTGGCCGTAGCGCATCGCCCAGTCGAACTGCAGCCGGCCACCGTCGTCGCCGATCCGCTTCGCCAGTTGATCCGACTGGCTGCGGGTAATGGTTCGAAGCGGGGATTCGTCCCGTTCACGGTTCCAGATTTCGTCATAGGCCTTGCCGGACTTGCCCGGGCGGGTCATCAGCACGATGCCGTAGAGGATCGGATACCAGATCGCCTTCGGCCATTCGATCACCCGCTTGTCGGACAGAAACTCGCGCAGGTAGCGCCGCATGGGCCAGTAGGACGTTCCGTCCGGAGTTCCCAGATTGACCAGCAGCACGCCGACCCGGCCGGTCCTGACCGGGGCGTGGCCCGCGGGCAGGCGAACCTTGCGCATCTCCTGTTGTTCGTCCGGCGAGGGGTGCGTCAGTTGATCGGTCATTGAGTGTCCGTTGAAGAAGGGCCTGTTGCAGAGACGCGCGCCGCGCCTTAGGCGGGCGCGCAGCAGACTCTACGCGTGCACTCAGCTATTAGATCATAACGATTCCAAATTAAACCCGGCCGGCGCGGGAAGCCCCGGCGACCTAGCCGTAGTCCCGCTCGTCGGAAATCACCTTGCCGTCGTTCGGCAGGGCGCCCGGCGCGACGATCTCCACCGCGCCCTTGAGCCGGGTCACGTCCCGGAGCGTCATCCCGACCCGGTCCGCGAGATCGGCGGCGGGATTTGCCGCCTCGACCGCGAGCGTCATCATGTCCGTCTCGCCGTCACGGCCGACGGTCAGTCGGGCCCTGGAAATCTCGCCGTGGGATTTCACGATCTCGGCGATCTGGGCTGGATCGACGAACATCCCCTTGATCTTGGTGCGCTGGTCGGCCCGGCCCATCCAGCCGGCGATGCGTCGGTTGGTCCGCCCGCAGGGCGAAGCGCCGGCCAGCACCGCGGAAAGATCGCCGGTCCCGAACCGGATCAGCGGATAGACCCGGTTGAAGGCGGTCACGACCAGTTCGCCGACCTCCCCGTCGGCGACCGGTTCTCCGGTCCCGGGCCGGACGATCTCGACGATATAGTCCTCGTTGACGATCATGCCGTCACGCGCCTCGCTCTCATAGGCGATGACGCCGAGGTCGGCCGTGGCATAGCACTGGCTCACCCGGATCCCCCGGGCTTCGTATTCCTCCCGCAGGGACGGGAACAAGGCCCCGCCGGAGACGAGCGCCGTCTTGATGGAAGACACGTCCCGGCCCTGTTCGTCGCCGCGGTCGAGCAGGATCTTCAGATAGTCCGGCGTGCCTATGAAAGCGGTGGGCTTGAGCACTTCGATCGCTTCGACCTGCATGTCTGTGTTGCCGACACCGGCCGGGAAAACGGTGCAGCCGAGCGCTCTTGCGCCGTGGTCCAGAATGAAGCCGCCAGGCGTCAGGTGATAGGAAAACGCGTTGATGACCACTTCGCCCTTGCGGACCCCGGCGGCATAAAGCGCACGGGCGCCGTTCCAGGGATCGTCGCCGGCGGCCTGAGGTTCCCAGATCGGTCCCGGCGACATGAACACCCGCTCGACACCGGCAAGTGTTCCGGCCAGAAACCCGCCGAAGGGCGGATTTTTCTTCTGCTTCACGAGAAGCTCCGACTTCCGCAGGACGGGGAGGGACGCCAGCGCGGCGCGGGAGGTCACACGTGCCGGGTCATGCCCGCCCAGATGCTCCGCCCATCCCGGGGCCGCCGCCACGGCATGGTTCAGGAATTCCGGCAATTTCGCAAAGAGTTCCGCATCGCGCTGAACCGGGTCCTGCCGTTCGCGCGCATCAAACATCTCGTCGCTCATGATCGTCTCCGCTTTCCCGGGGGCTGACCTGTGGATCAACCCGCTTTCATGTGCGCGGACATGGAAGCGGAAAGTTGATCGGCTTTGAAGGGTTGGAGCATCCTGTCCGCGTTCGGCAGAACGCAGGATGCGCTAGGACAGCCAGCGTTTCCTTCGCTTGTAGTGCTTGACGTCCCGGAACGACTTGCGCCCCTCGCCGCCAACCCCCAGATAGAATTCCTTCACGTCCTCGTTTTCCCGCAACGCCTTGGCTTCGCCATCGAGCACGATCCGGCCGGATTCCAGAATGTAGCCGTAGGTGGCGTATTTCAGCGCGACGTTGGTGTTCTGCTCCGCAAGAAGGAAAGACACGCCTTCCTGCTCGTTGAGCTGCCGCACGATTTCGAAAATCTCTTCCACCAGCTGCGGCGCCAGGCCCATCGACGGCTCGTCGAGCAGGATCATCTTCGGCCGGCTCATCAGCGCCCTGCCGATGGCGCACATCTGCTGTTCGCCGCCCGACGTGTAGCCGGCCTGGCTTTGGCGGCGCTCCCTGAGGCGGGGGAAATAACGGTAAACCATCTCCAGATCGTTGCGGATGGCGGCGGAGCCGTCCCGCCGGGTATAGGCCCCGGTCAGCAGGTTCTCCTCGATCGTCAGATGGCCGAAACAGTGGCGCCCTTCCATGACCTGGATGCAGCCGCGACGCACGAGATCATTGGGCGAAAGCGCCTGGACCTCGTCGTTTTCGAACATGATCTTGCCCTTGGTCACCTCGCCGCGCTCCGCGCCCAGAAGGTTGGAAACGGCCTTCAGCGTCGTGGTTTTTCCGGCACCGTTGGCGCCCAGCAGCGCGACAATTCCGCCCCTCGGGATCGTCAGGGACACCCCTTTGAGAACCAGGATCACGTGATCGTAGATCACTTCGATGTTGTTCACCGACAGGATCGTGTCCTTGGATCCGGCGGGCGTTTCGGCCGTGTCGGGTCGCGCCATATCAAGGGTCGACATTTTGAAAATTCCTCCGGAAACTGTCCCGCCGCCGATGGCGGCGGGACGATCGGCCCGATCAGTTCGGGCAGGGTTCGGTACGTGCCGGCCAGGGAGCGTTCTTTTCCGCATACTCCTTGGCGGCCGCTTCAAGCATCGGACGGACGACATCCGTCATCGGCTCGAACCAGTCGGTGATCTTGTTCCACTTCTGACCATCCCACTGCTGGATGAACACGGGCACGGAGCCGGCGTGGTCCTCACAGGTGATCTTCACCGGATGGGCAAAGTCTTCCAGACCGATTTCCTTCAGCCGTTCGGCCGTCAGATCCAGGCTTTCCAGACCGATCCGCATGTCTTCGCCGGTCAGAACCTTCTTGCCGGTCTTTTCCTGCGCGGTGCGAAGGGCTTCGGCAACCAGCATGGCGTTCAGGACGCCGCGGTTGTAAAGGGTGCCGCCGACGGTCGCCTTGTCGGTCTGGCTCTTTCCGGCATCGACCACATACTTGAGGATGTCCTGGATCGCCGGATAGTCCGTGCCGACACCGGAGAAGTTCATCGCCTTGTAGCCCTTGGCTCCCTCACCGCCTGCGGCGGCATCGTCATCGCCGGCGGCCCACCAGACGCCGATGAACCGGTCCATCGGGAAGCGGGTCTTCACGGCTTCCTTGACGGCGGTCGGGTTCATGGCGCCCCAGCCCCACATGACCATGTAGTCCGGCCGGTCACGGCGCACGTTCAGCCACTGCGACGACTGGTTCTGCATTTCCTTGCCGGGCACCGGATACTGCAGCAGTTCGAAGCCGTATTTCTCCGCCAGGTCTTCCAGAAGCGGGATCGGCTCGCGGCCGTAACCGGCATCGAGGAAGAGATAGCCGATCTTCTTGCCCTTGAGCTTGTCGAGGCCGCCTTCCTGGTGCGCAATGTACTTGATGACCACGGAAGCACCGTCCCAATAGGTGTCCGGCGCATTGAAGATCCACGGGAAGACGTTGCCGTCAGCTGCCGCCGACAGGCCGTAGCCCATGGACAGGACCGGGATCTTGTCGACGGAAGCCTTCGGGATCAGCTGCAGGGTGATACCGGTGGAATACGGATTGTAGACCAGCGCGCCCTTGCCCTTGGTGGCTTCGTAGCACTCGACGCCCTTTTGCGCGTTGTAGCCGGTTTCGCACTCCTCGATATTGAGCTTCACGCCGCCGACACCGCCGTCGCGCTCGTTGAGCATGGCGAAATAATCCGACATGCCGTTGGCGATATGGATGCCGGATCCGGCGTAGGGGCCGGTCCGATAGGTCAGCAGCGGAATGTAGTTGCTGTCTTCGGCCGCGGCCTGCTGCACGAGGCCCGAAGAGCCCAGGGCAACGGCAACGGCGGTGCCAATCGCGAATTGCTTGAGTTTCATCATGCATTTCCTCCCTTGCGGCATCCCTCTGGTACGGGTGCCGCCGGACCGGTTGAGCCATCCTCCCCGGACAGGTCCGTTGTCCGGATGGCGTGCCTGAATCGTGCCGCTCAGTAGGGGAACGGCCAGACTCTCAGCTTCTGCTTTCCGATCTGCCACAGCCGCGCGAAACCGTGCGGTTCGACGATCAGAAAGAAGATGATAAGCGCGCCGACGATCATGAACGTCAGGTGTTCGACCGTCTCCGCGCCGATTTCGATGCCGATCACTCCCGGAATGAATTTCAGGAAAACCGGCAGGATCCAGATGAAGGCGGCGCCCATGAAGGCCCCGCCGAGGCTGCCCAGACCGCCGAGGATCACCATGAACAGGATCTGGAACGACAGGGTGATCGAATAGGACGAGGGCTCGGCCGCGTTCAGCCAGAAAAACACCATCATCGCGCCGGCGACGCCGCAGATGTAGGACGAGACGGCGAACGCCAGCAGCTTGGTCTGCAGCGGACGGATACCCATCAGCTCGGCGGCGATGTCCATGTCGCGGATCATCATCCATGACCGGCCGATCCGGCCGCGCAGGACATTGGCGACCAGGAATGCGATCGCCACCGTGATCACCAGGACGACGAAATAGCGTGCCAGGGGCGTCGCTTCGGCCCCGGAGATCGTGATGCCGAACATCTCGCGCTTCGGGATCTCGATGGCGCCGGATGCATTGTAGTTGTAGAGCCACGGGATGCGGATGAAGCACCATTCCAGGAAAAACTGCGCCGCCAGCGTCGTCACCGCCAGGTACAGCCCCTTGATACGCAGGGACGGCAGGCCGAACACCGCGCCGATGGCCGCGGAAAAGAACCCGGACACCAGCACCAGGAAGATGACGTTCACATCGGGAAAGATCGACGTCAGCTTGTAGGCCGCATAGGCGCCGACGCCCATGAACGCGCCCGATCCCAGCGACAGCTGACCGGCAAATCCGGTCAGCACGTTGAGCCCGATTGCCGCCAGTGAAAACACCAGGAACGGGATCATGATCGACGTCAGGAAGAAGTCGTTGGCCGTCAGCGGGACCAGCACGAAGGCGATCAGCAGCATCACGGCAATGCCGATCCGGTCCTGCCTGATGGGAAAGAGCGCCTGGTCCGCTTCGTAGCTTGTCTTGTATTGGCCGGCTTCGCGATAAAACATGTCAGAATCCTACACCCGCTCGATGATTTTTTCGCCGAAGAGCCCCTGCGGCCGGAACAGGAGGAAAATCAGGGCGATGATGTAGGCAAGCCAGGATTCGATCCCGCCGCCGACCAGTCCGCCCCAGTAGATCTCGCCGATCTTCTCGCCGAAGCCGATGATCAGCCCGCCGATGATCGCCCCGGGGATCGACGTGAAGCCGCCCAGGATCAGAACCGGCAGGGCCTTGAACGCCACGATCTCCAGCGCGAAGGACACGTCGGAGCGCGCGCCCCACATGATCCCCGTGGCCAGCGCGACCAGACCGGCCGCGAACCAGACGATGGCCCAGATCTGGTTGAGCGAGATCCCGACCGACAGGGCTGCCTGATGGTCGTCGGCCACGGCCCTGAGCGCCCGGCCGATCCGGGTCTTGTTGAAGAAGATGGCAAGCGCGGTCACCATGATGATGGCGATCACCGCCGCGGCGATATCGATGTGCTGCAGGATGACCAGGCCGCGTTCGCCCATTTCGAAGGCCGTGGACCCTGTCGGAAGGCCAAGCTGTTCCGCGATCATCTGCTTCGGCTCGCCACCGAAGACGAACTCCCCGAAACCGATCAGGAAATAGGTCAGCCCGATGGTGGCCATGAGGAGAATGATGTCCGGCTGGTTGACCAGCGGACGCATGACGACCCGCTCGATCCCGTAGGCCAGGATGCCCATGACACCGATGGTCAGCAGCAGCGCAAGAAAGGCCGGAACTCCGTTTTCGTACAGGCCGACCAGCGTCAGGCCCGCGAACACCACCATGATGCCCTGCGCGAAATTGAAGACGCCGGAGGCCTTGAAGATCAGGACGAACCCGAGCGCGATCAGCGCATAGAGAATCCCGCTGACGAGCCCTTCCCATAAGACCTGCAGGAAGAAATCCGGCATTTCGGCCATCTGGACGAAGGGATCGATGAATATGTCATACAGCATGAAAGTCGTTCCCCGAATTCAGTGGCTCACGCCGAGATAGGCGTCGATCACGGCCTGGCTGGCCTGTACCTCTTCAGGCGGCCCGTCGGCGATCTTCTGGCCGTAGTCGAGAACGACGACGCGGTCGGACAGGTCCATGACGACGCCCATGTCATGTTCGATCAGGGCGATCGTGGTACCGAACTCCTGGTTCACATCCAGGATGAACCGGCTCATGTCCGCCTTTTCCTCAAGGTTCATGCCGGCCATGGGCTCGTCGAGAAGAAGCAGGTCCGGCTCCATGGCAAGCGCCCGGCCGAGTTCCACGCGCTTCTGCAAGCCGTAGGGCAGACGGCCGACCGGGGTTTTCCGGATCGCCTGGATCTCGAGGAAGTCGATGATGTCCTCGACCTTCCGGCGGTGCACGATTTCCTCGTCGCGCGCCGGCCCGTACCACAGTATCTGCCAGAAGAAGTTCCTGCGCATCTTCAGCGACCGCCCCGACATGATGTTGTCCAGGGTCGTCATGCCCTTGAACAGCGCCACGTTCTGGAACGTCCGCGCGATGCCCTGGCTCGCGGCCTCATACGGCTTCATCTTCCGCCGCTCCTGACCGTGCCAGGTAATGGTGCCTTCCTGCGGATGATAGAACCCGTTGATCACGTTGAGCATGGAGGTCTTGCCCGCCCCGTTCGGCCCGATGATCGCGCGGATTTCGCCCTTCCTGATGTCGAAGGAGATGTTCGTGATCGCCTTCACGCCACCGAAGGACAGCGACACGTTGTCGACGCGCAGCAGCACCTCCCGCTCCGTGGCCGGGGAAGCCGCCTGCGGCCTTTCCTCACTGGTCATGATCGCATTCATTCAGCCGCCTCCTGATGGCCGGACGCCTTGTGCGCGGGCATGTCCCGGATTTCCACGGTCGCTTCGATCGCGCCGGTCCGTCCGTCCTCGTAGGTGACTTCCGTCCTCACATGTTTGGACGTCGAGCCGTCATAGAGCGCCTCGATCAGCGGAGCGTAACGGTCCGCGATGAAGCTGCGGCGGACCTTCTGGGTCCGGGTCAGCTCGCCGTCGTCCGCATCCAGTTCCTTGTGCAGCACCAGGAATCGGCGGATCTGGGCACCGGCCATCATCGGCTCGCCGGCCAGATCCCGGTTCACCTGATCCACATGCTCCTGGATCATGCCGTAAACCTGCGGATGGGCGGCAAGCTCCTGATAGCTGGCGTAATTGACGTTGTTGCGTTCCGCCCAGGACCCCACGGCCGTCAGGTCGATGTTGATGAAAACCCCGACATAGTCCTTGCCGTCGCCGAAGGCCACGACCTCCTTGATGTTGGGGAAGAACTTCAGCTTGTTCTCGATGTATTTCGGCGGGAACAGGGAGCCGTCCGTCAGCTTGCCGACGTCCTTCGCCCGGTCGATGATCTTCAGATGGCCGTTGTCGGCGATGAAGCCGGCGTCACCGGTGTGAACCCAGCCCTCCTCGGTCTTGGTCGTGCGGGTTGCCTCGTCGTTCTTGTAGTAGCCGACAAAGACCCCCGGAGACCGGTAAAGCACTTCGCCGTTGTCGGCGATCTTCAGCTCGACGGACGGCGCCGGCTTGCCGACGGTATCGCCGTAGATCTCGCCGTCCGGCTGCAGCGTGATATAGACGCTGGCTTCGGTCTGGCCGTAAAGCTGCTTCAGGTTCAGCCCGAGCGAACGGTAGAAGCGGAAGATTTCCGGTCCGATCGCTTCACCCGCCGTATAGCCGACCTTCATCCGCGTCAGCCCCATCCGGTTCTTCAATGGCCCGTAAACGAAGAATTCCCCAAGCCGGTAGAGCAGCCGGTTTTTCGCGGAAACGCTCTCGCCGTTCAGGATCTTCTCCCCCGAACGGCGGGCGACACCCATGAAGAAGTCGAACATCCGGCGCTTGGTCCGCCCGGCGTCCTCCATCCGCACCATGATCGACGTCAGCATGCTTTCGAACACGCGGGGCGGGGCGAAGAAATAGGTCGGCGCGATCTCAAGCCGGTCGACGTCGATGGTGTCGAGGCTTTCCGGACAGTTCACGCAGTAGCCGGCGGTGAACGCCTGGGCCAGGGAGAACACGTGATCGCCGATCCAGGCCATCGGCAGATAGGCCAGGACTTCCTCGTGCTCGTCCAGATGGTCGAACGTATTGGCGTTGCGCGCGGATATGATGAGATTGTCGAAGGACAGCATCACGCCTTTTGGCCGCCCGGTCGTTCCGGAGGTGTAGAGCATGACGGCGATGTCCGCTCCCTTCCCGCCGGCAAAGCCGTCGATCCAGGCCTTTTCCGCTCCCGGATCCTTTTCCAGGACCTTGCGGCCGAGGTCCTGAACCGCGGTGAAATCATGCAGATGGGTGTGATCGTAGTCGCGCAGGCCCCGGGTCTGGTCGTAGATGATTTCCTTGAGCGTCGGAACTTCGCTCTCCATGGACAGAAGCTTGTCGACCTGCTCCTGGTCCTCGACGACGGCGAAGGTCACCTCCGCATGGCCGAGCACATAGGCCATTTCCTCGGCGACGGAATCCGCGTAGACGGGCACCGGCACGGCACCGATCGCCTGCGCGGCCACCATCGACCAGTAGAGCCGGGGCCGGTTGGCGCCGACGACGGCAACCTTTTGTCCTGGCTGGAGCCCGAGCTCCTTCATACCGAGCGAAAGATCGCGGATATTGTCCCGCACTTGCGACCAGGTCCAGCTCTGCCAGATCCCGAAATCCTTTTCCCGAACAGCGGTTCGGTCTCCGAAGACGTCCGCATTGTGCAGAAGAATCTTCGGAAAGGTGTCCCCGCCGCTTGAAGCGGCGCCGGCCAACCCTGCCATAGCGTGTTCATCCCTTTAGAGCCGCCCCGTTTTCCGGGGTCGATTTATCTGACCATGAAACTATCCGTTCCCCCCCGCTTCAAGCCATTTTTTCCAAAAATGGTTTCCGCGGGCCGGAACGCCGGTCTCCGGACGGACAGACGCTAAGCAGCATGGATTACGCCATTATGTTTCAATTGTAACAAAATGTGTCATGCGACCAATGGGCATCATCCATAAAAGGAACTAGCCAATGCCAAAACAGCGAAATAATGTTTCGCTATGGAGGAAAACGCGCAACTTCAGGCCCAGCTCGACCTGCTTCAGGCAGCGCTCGACCATGTCGACCAGGGGTTTTCGGTGTTCGATTCCGACCTGCGGCTTGTCGCGTGGAACCGCGGCCTGTGGGAAATGCTGGACTTTCCGCAGGAACTCGCCCACCGGGGCACCCATCTGGAAGCCTTTTTGCGGGTGAACGCCGAACGCGGCGAATACGGCCCCGGAGACATCGAGGGCAAGATCAAGCGCCGGCTGGCCCGCGCACGCCTGTTCGAAGCGCACCATTTCGAGCGCATCAGGCCCAACGGCCAGGTCATTGCCGTCAGTGGAACGCCGCTGCCGCAAGGCGGCTTCGTCACGACCTATTCCGATGTCACCGAGGAAAGACGGCGCCAGCAGAAACTGGAGAAAACCGTCGAGGAACGCACCCGGGCGCTCCGGCAGAGCGAGGACTGGCTGCGCCTGGTGACCGACAATATACCCGCGCTGGTCGCCTATCTCGCGCCCGGCCCGGTCTACCGCTTCGCCAACCGCCGCTATGCGGAATGGTTCGGCCAGTCCGTCACATCGATTGCAGGCCGGTCCGCGCCGGAAGTCATCGGCGAGGACCTCTACCGGGAGATCGGACCCCAGATCGACCGGGCCTTCAAGGGGCATGTGGTCTCCTACGAATACACGCGCACCCGTCCCGACGGCTCGCTAGCCTATATGCGCTCCACCATCATCCCGGACTTGACGCTTGACGGGCGCACGCTCGGCATCTTCGTCCTGTCGCTCGACGCGACGGACCAGAAACGCAGCGAAGCGACCCTGCTGCAGTCCCAGAGGATGGATGCGGTCGGCAAGCTGGCCGGCGGTCTGGCCCATGATTTCAACAATCTGCTCACGATCCTGATCGGCAACCTGCTCAGCCTGAACCGCAAGGAAGGCATGATCGCAGCGGAAACACTGAGAACCCATCTTGCGCCGATGCTGCAGGCCACCAAGCGCGGCGCTGACCTGACCCAGCGACTGCTCGCCTTCAGCCGGGGCCAGGCGGTCGACCCCAAGGTCGTCTCCCTGCGCCAGGTCCTGAACAACATCGGCGGCCTTCTGATGGGATCGCTGCCCGCGCCGATATCGCTCAGGATCGAACCGTGCGCACCCGATCTCTCCGCCTGCATCGATCCGACCCAGATGGAAACCGCGCTGATCAACCTTGCCTTCAACGCCAGGGACGCGATGCCCGAAGGCGGCACGCTTCAAATCCGCCTGGAGGAACACGGCCTCGACGAGCGCCGTGCGGAGGACCTGTCCGTCCCGCCGGGCCGCTACGCCGTCCTGGTGGTCAAGGATACCGGTGTCGGAATGGACGAGGAGACGCGCCTGCGCATCTTCGAGCCGTTCTTCACCACCAAGCCCTTCGGCACCGGCAGCGGGCTCGGGCTGTCCATGGTCTATGGCTTCATGCGTCAGTCCGGCGGCGCGGTCGAAATCGCCTCCGAACCCGGCGCCGGCACGGAGATCCGGCTTTATCTGCCGGCGAAGGCCCCGCCCCATGCCGCGGCGGAGACCTCTGACCTCGTTTCCATGGAGCAAAGCGGCAACCTGCGCGGCAACGGCGAACTGCTGCTGCTCGTGGAGGACAATCCGGATGTCGCCGCGGTCCTGACGGAAGAACTGGCCGGCCTCGGATACTCGGTCCTGCTTGCGGAAAACGCCGAGGATGCCCGCGTCCTTGCGGTCGAACTGCCCGATCTGCGCGCCGTGCTGAGCGATATCGTCATGCCGGGCCAGATGAACGGACTGGCGCTCGCCAAGGAAATCAGGGCGAAACGGCAGGACCTGGGCATCGCGCTGATGACCGGCTATGCGGATTGGGGCAACCTCGACGCAGACCTGCCGGACTGCGAGTTCCCGGTGCTCGCCAAACCCTTCCAAACCGATCACCTCGCTCTGACCTTGAGGCAGATACTCGCGTCATGACCCATCAGGAACTTCGCAACGGCAGTTTCGACCCGGCGACCAGGCCTCCCCTCGTTTTCATAGTCGACGACGAACCGGACATCTGCGCCCTGCTGGTGGAGAACATGACACCGTTCGGGATGACGACCCGGGTCTTCTCCCGGGCAACCGACATGCTGGACGCCCTTGCCCTGGAAAAACCGGATGCCTGCCTGATCGATCTCGGCCTGCCGGACATCGACGGCATGACGCTCATCAACGAGGTCCGCAAGAAATCCTCGGTGCCGATCCTGGTCCTGAGCGCGCGCAGCCATTCCTCCGACCGGGTCATGGGCCTGGAGATGGGCGCCGACGACTACGTGGTCAAGCCGTTCGACCCGCGCGAGGTCGTGGCCCGGATCCGCTCGATCCTGAGACGGTCCGCAAGCCGTCCGGCCGAAACCGCCTCCGAGGACAAGGCCAGGTTCGCCGGCTGGACCTATACCCCCGGATCCCACTGTCTCACCTCCGCGGACGGGGAGGAGACCTTCCTCTCGACCGGGGAAGCCCACCTGCTGGAGGCCCTGTTGCGCGCGCCCAAGAGGGTGCTCACACGCGACTATCTGCTGGAACACGGCGGCCGCGACGAAAGCCTGGACCGGTCGATCGATGTCAGGATCTCCCGGCTGCGGAAGAAGCTCTCGACGCCGGATGTTCCGACCATGATCCGGACCATCTACGGCTCGGGCTACATGTTCGCGGCCAGCGTGGAGTGGAAATAGCCTACCGCCTACCGGTAAAGCCACCCGGGCAGCCAGGTGGCCAGGGCGGGCATCCAGTAGATCACCGCCAGGACCAGAAGCTGGATCCCGACGAACGGAACGACCCCGCGATAGATGTCCACCGTCCGGACCGAAGCGGGCACGGTGCCGCGCAGGTAGAACAGGGCAAATCCGAACGGGGGCGTCAGAAAGGACGTCTGCAGATTGACCGCCATCATGACGCCCAGCCATGCCGGCGACATCAGCGTGCCGTCGGCCATGGGCATCCGCAGCAGAACGGGGGCAACCAGCGGCACGACGACGAAGACGATTTCCAGGAAATCCAGGAAGAATCCGAGCACGAACATCACGGCCATGACGGCCAGCACGGCGCCAAGGGTTCCGCCGGGCAGGGACGACAGCAGCGACGTGACCGTCTCGTCGCCGCCGAGGTCGCGGAACACCAGGGAAAAAATCGATGCGCCGATCATGATGGCAAACATCATGGCGATCATTTCGACCGCCTTCTGAACGATCCCGCTCAGGCTGCCGTTCCGCTGCAGGGCCCGCAGATTGGCGAGGAGCCCGGCAAACAGCCCGGTGCCGGCCGCAACCGCGGCGATGACGGCCACCGTGCCCGCGGCACCTGCCGCCTCCATGGCATCCAGGCCAAGGACACCGGCTAGCACAAGCGCCGACAGGACGGGAAGCCCGAGCGCGATTGCCCGGGACTTCGAAACCCGCGCGCCCGCGATCACGACGGCGCCGGCGGCCCCGAGCGCCGCGGCCTCCGTCGGGGTCGCAATCCCTGCGAGAATGGATCCGAGCACGCAGACGATCAGGACAAGCGGCGGGCACAGGCTGACAAGCAGTTCGCTCCAGCCGGGTCCGGGGGCCCGGATCTGCTGCCGCACAGCGTCCCGCCCGGTTGTCCCGCCTGCCGCGACCAGCTGGTAGGCCATGTAGGCGCCGACCAGCACCAGGCCCGGCAGGACCGATGCCGCGAAAAGATCCGCGACGGAAAACGGGTCCGGCGCGAACTGACCCATGTCCCGCTGGGCGGACTGGTAGGCAGTTGAAAGCTGGTCGGCCAGAAAGACGAGCACGATCGACGGCGGGATGATCTGGCCGAGCGTCCCCGCCGCCGCGATGGATCCGCAGGCCAGGCCCGGCCGGTAACCGTTCCGCAGGAGCGTCGGCAGCGCGAGCAGACCCATGGTGACCACGGTCGCCCCGACGATGCCCGTCGAGGCCGCGAGCAGCGCCCCGACCAGCGTCACCGACAGGCCGAGCCCTCCGGGAAGCCTGCGCAGCAGCCAGCCCATGGCCAGAAGCAGGTCCTCGGCGACCTTCGAGCGTTCCAGCACGAAGCCCATGAAAATGAACAGGGGAACGGCGATCAGCACCTCGTTGGTGACAATCCCGTAGATCCTGAGCGGAATGGCGCCGAGCGAGGGGGGGATCCCGGCAAGGAAGCCGAAAAAGGCGAACAGGATCCCGGCACCGCCGAGCGAAAACGCCACCGGGAAACCGGCCATCAGCAGAAGGCAGACCGAACCGATGAGCAGCAGGTCGAGATGTCCCGTGAGGAGGCTCATCGGCGGCCGTCACCCGTCACGAGCACACCGAACGCCCGGACCGCAAAGGCCAGGCCCTGCAGCCCGAGCAGCAGGGCAAAGCACAGGATCGACGTCTTCAGGAGAAAGACCGCCGGCAGTCCGGACGGTTGCGCGGAGCCCTCAAGGACGGACCAGGAGGCGGCGGCGAACGGCAGGCCCTTCCAGAAGATCAGCACGCAAAGCGGCAGGAGAAACACCGCCGAACCGATGACATCGATCAGCGCCTTCATGCGCGGCGGCGCGGTCTGGTAGAAGACATCGACGCGCACATGGACGTTGTTGAGCAGGGCGAAGCCGGCACCGAACAGGGCAAGCCCCACATGCAGGTAGAGAACGCTTTCCTGCATCCACAGAAAGCCGATGTTGAAGACGTAGCGCAGCAGCACGACCAGGACCTGGACCAGCACCATGGCCAGGAGAAACCAGCCGGCGAGCCGGCCGGCCGCGCGGTTGAGACAGTCGATCCAGGAAAGATAACGGGCCATGCGGAAGGAGAGCCATACCGATCGTTGACGACGACACCCGAAGGAAAACGGGGGAAGAGTGCCCTCTTCCCCCGCATCATAGTCAACTTCCGCCGAAAATCAGAAGTTCAGCGAAATATCCCGGTGCGGCGACAGGCAGGCCGCCACATCCAGGGCCATATCCTTTGGCAGACGGGGCTGCGACCGCAGTCCGATCGTGTCCCTGATCGCCTCGTCGTAAGCGGTCAGTGCCGGCAGCAGCTCGGCCTCGCCCTGCCTCCGCCACGTCAGGTCTTCCGCCAGCGCCGCCAGGGACTTGTCGACCTCGGCGATCGCCTCGTCCTTGTCCGGCGACTTGCTGCGCATGACCTTGCGGGCGTCTGTCAGGCCCTTGCGAATGTCGCTGGTACCCTCGACATCGCTGATCATGGAGCGGACCTCCTCGATGCGCTTGACGGCTGCATCGGGCTCCAGCGTGCGGATCTCGTCCTTCAGGGCCGCGATGTTCGCCTCCAGTCCGGCAAGTCTTTCGGCACCGCTGAGGATTGCGCGGACTTCCACGATCGGCTCATAGGCGCCGTCCACCGTCCTGCGGTAGGTCAGGCGCGCCTTGTTCTCCGCATTCTGGACCACCGCAAAGGCCTTGTGGGTTTCCTCCCAGCCGGCGGGGATCCTGGCCATCAGGGCATCACGCTCTTGCGTGAGCTCTTCGATCTGAGCCTTGGCCGCCTGGCCGCGCTCTTCCGAATAGACCCCGTTCGGGCCGGAGCGCGAAACGATCACCTCGAGTTCCTCGATGTGCGCCTCGATGCGGCGAGCATCCCGTTCCAGCGCACGGACATCGTCATGGACCGAGCGATAGTCGACCGCAGCCACCTCCACGGCCTTTTCCGCGGCGAAGATCTCGTCCATCAGCGGCATGGCCTTTTCCGCATTTTCGTATCCGGTCGTCAGCTTCTTCTGCAGGTCCTTCGGCAGATAGCTCATGTCCACACCGGAGACGGTCTTGATGGCGCTCATGATGCCGTTCCCGTCCGACCGGTACATGTCATGCACGATGTTTTCCATGCAGTACTGGAGCTTCGGGTTCTTCGGCGGCGGCGCCGTTTCCGACAGCAGGGACACCCGGTTCGGCAGGTAGTTCACCAGTTGCGGGTACTGCCCGACGATCACCAGAGCCAGAAGCTGCAGGGCGATAAAGGCAATGACGCCCTTGTACATGTCGATCGTCTTCACCGCCGCGGGCGCGACGCCGCGCAGATAGAACAGCGCGAAGCCGAACGGCGGCGTCAGGAAGGATGTCTGGATATTCAGACCGATCATGACGCCGAGCCAGACCGCGGTCACGTTTGCGCCCGGATCGGCCAGCAGGATCGGCGCGACGATCGGCACGACCACCACCGAGATTTCGATGAAGTCGAGGAAGAAGCCGAGGATGAAGATCACCAGCATCACCACGATGAACTGGGCCCAGAAGCCGCCCGGCAGTCCGAGGAGGAACTCCTTCACCAGTTCTTCGCCGCCGAACCCGCGGAACGCGGCCGTCAGCATGGCCGCACCCATCAGGATGATGAACACCAGGGCCGAGGTCTTGGCGGTTTCCAGCATCACCCCGCGCAGGGTGTCCTCGAAGACCAGCGTTCTCCAGCCGCTCCAGAACAGCGCCAGCAGCAGCAGGGAGACAGCGATCAGGGCGACGATGATCGCCACCACATCGTCGCTCGTTTCAATGCGCTTGATGTTGATGTTGTGGAAGCCGAGTACGACGGCGATCCCCAGAATGGCCAGAACGGCCAGGATTGCCGGCCGGTATTGCCCGCGCTTGCCTTCGCGCAGACGGTAGCCGGCCATGACCATCGCGCCGACGGCGCCGATCGCGCCGGCCTGGTTAACGGTCGCCACACCGGCAATGATCGAGCCCAGCACCAGGAAGATCAGGGCCAGCGGCGGCACCAGCGTGATCAGCACCTTGCCGATGAACGCGCGATTGAACGTTCCCGCCTCATGTACGGCGGGCGCGGCATTCGGCTTCAGAAGGGCGAAGCCGAGGATGAACACCATGTAGAGGCCGACGAGCACCAGACCCGGGATGAAGGCGCCGAGGAACATTTCGCCGGCACTGGTCGACACGACCGAGAAATCCGACGGCATGGAGATTTCGCCGGTGGCCGACTTGTAGAGGTTCTGGCGCAGGGTTCCGGCCTGGTCCACCGCGCTTGCCAGCTGGTCGGCAAGGATGATCAGCACGATCGACGGCGGAATGATCTGTCCGAGCGTGCCCGACGCGGCGATCGTGCCGGTCGCCAGCGGCACCGAGTATTTGTTGCGCATCATGGCCGGCAGGGAGATCAGGCCCATCGCCACCACGGTGGCGCCGACGATACCGGTGGTCGCCGCGAGCAGGGCGCCCACGAAAACGACCGAGATGCCGAGGCCGCCGGGAACCGGACCGAACAGCTTCGCCATGGTCACGAGCAGGTCTTCGGCGATCTTGGACCGCTGCAGCATGATGCCCATGAACACGAACAGCGGAATGGCTATCAGCGTGTCTCGCTGGGCCTCCCAGTAGACCCCTCGAAGGTTCGTGGTGCCGGCGCTCAGCCACTGGCCGGGCCCGCCCTGGGCAAAGAAGGCATCGACGTTGCCGGCGAACAGGTAGCCGGTCAGGGACGCGATGCCGATGGTGACGATGGCGGCGCCTGGCAGTGCAAAGGCCACCGGAAAGCCGGAGCCGAGAGCCAGCGCCATCACCACGACGAGAAGAAGCAGAAAGAAGAGTTCCATGGAAGTGTCTCGGCTCAGCTACTGGACGGCATGAGAGGAATGGTCATGACCGCCGGGGTCCCCGCGGACATCGGCGGCGGCGTCCAGGAAATAGCTGATGAACTGGATCATCATCGAAACCGCGAAGACCCCCAGGAAACCCGCCATCAGGTATTTGACGTAAAGACCGAAGCCCGCCTGCGTGACTTCATAGGACAGCATCGGGCTGTTGATGATGCTCGACTTGCTGCCCATGCCCATGAAGAGAATGACCCAGCACAACGACACGCCGAACACGATCGAGCCGACCGCGTTGACCCAGCCTTTCGTGCGCGGTTCGAAGTTCGCGTAGAACACGTCGACGCGCACATGGCCTTCTTCCAGCAGCGTATAGGCGCTGGCGAACAGGAACAGCGCGGCGTACCAGAAACGCACCAGGTCGGCCATGAAGGCCTGCTCGTAGGAGAAGATGAAGCGGCCGATCACGATCAGCAGCTCCGCCACGACCACGAACAGCGCCAGCCAGTGGAAACCGAGCGTTCGGGTAAAGGCGGCCAGGACGAACGACAGGGCGATCAGGGGCATGTGAATGACGGCGCCGCGCCACTGCGACCGGCCGAGATCGGCCGCGAGGTCCTTGCCCATGACGGCTTCCAGGAAGCCTTCCACCCGAAGAAACGAAATCGCCATGTCGGCCAGACCGACAAAAAGGACGCCCCAGAACATGGCGCGGATCAGATAGGTGTTGATATCGCTGATGCGCTTGCTGTCTTCGCGCAGCGTCGTATTGCCGGTCCGCACCACATAGGCGGCGGCCAGGACCGCGGCAAGGGCATAAAGGCCGAGCTGCGCCCAGGACCAGACGATCGGCATTGAACTGTTTGCGGCACCGCCGAATATCGGGGCGACCCCCGGCAATCCCTGCCAGTAGTTCAGGTAATTGTTCACAAGGAACGCTGCCATGACCGCAAGGATTGCCCAGCCGAAGATGCGAATGGCACTCTGGCTGGCTTTGGAGCTTCCCCGTCCGGATTGGTTGGCAGACACCTCGTCTTGAACGCTGTCCAAGGCCGTCATCGTGGCGATGCCTTCATTTTTTTTGATTTGTAACGAAATGGGGACGGGAAATGTCCCGTCCCCTTGGTACCGTCAGACCGCCTTAGGACGGAATGCCCAGGAAGCGGTTGCGCTTCTGGCTGTAGGCGATGTCGGAAATCGCCATCCAGCTGCCGATGTCCTTGCGCGCGGCAACAACGCTTTCGAAGATCTTCTTGGAAAGCGGATCGTTGTCCATGGCTTCCTGCAGGACTTCCTCGGAAGCTTCGCCGAAGGCGTCATAAACTTCGTCGGAGAATTCCCGCAGCTCAACGCCGTGCTCGTTGATGAGCTTGTCGAGGTAGGAACCGTTGTTGGCGTTGGTTTCCGCCATGGTTGCGGCGTTTTCTTCCGCGCAGGCGGCCTTGATGATTTCCTGGTCGGTCTTCGACAGGCCTTCCCAGAACGCCTTGTTCATGCCGATCGCCAGCTGCGAGCCCGGCTCGTGCATGCCCGGCCAGTAGTAGTACTTGGCCGCTTCGTAGAACTTCATGAAGTAGTCGTTGAACGGACCGACCCACTCGGTTGCGTCAACGGCGCCGGAAACCAGGTTTTCGTAGATCTGGCCGCCCGGCAGGGAAACCGGAGAGGCGCCGAGCTTCGCCATGACGTCGCCGCCAAGGCCCGGAATACGCATCTTCAGGCCCTTGAGGTCGTCAGCGGAGTTGATTTCCTTGTTGAACCAGCCGCCCATCTGAACGCCGGTGTTGCCCATGGCAAGGTTCTTCAGGCCGAATTCGCCGGCGAGTTCGTCCCACAGTTCCTGACCGCCGCCGTACTTAATCCAGGCGTCCATTTCGGTATAGGTCAGACCGAACGGAATTGCGGTGAAGGCAGCCCAGCCGGGGTGCTTTCCCTTCCAGTAGTAGTCGGCGCCGATATAGGCCTGTGCGTTGCCGGAGGCGACTTCATCGAAGGAGTCGAAGGCGCCAACGCGCTCGCCGGCGGCGAAATACTGCGTGGTGATGCGGCCTTCGGTCAGTTCGGTGATACGCGCCGACAGACGCTGAGCCGGGATACCCAGACCCGGGAAGTCCCGCGGCCAGGTCGACACAATCACCATTTCCTTGGTCGACTGGGCGATGGCGGGAGCTGCGAGAGTGGATGCAGCAACAACACCACCAGCACCGAGGCCGGCCTTTTTGATAAACGAACGACGATCCATTAAATTATCCTCCCAAATCGGACATGAATCCAACCGGCGCCTACACTTGCACCGATCTGTGAGTATGTCTAGGTGAAGAAAAGAGCTTCGCGCTATTCGTGGTTCTGCGCAATAACTCAGTAGTAGTACCGAATGATCATGAAGAGTCGTGCCGCAGTGCGAAACGCCGGCACAACCTGGGAGACACATGGGCGTGACGTTTAAAACCAAACTGCTCCTGATCACGCTTCTGCCCCTCGTTGCCGTATCGATCCTCATCGGCGGCGCGACCTATTATCAGGCGCACCAGCTGATCGAGGTGGAGACCCGTGCGGTCGAAGAGCGGATCCTGGAGGCCAAACGGCAGGAAATCCGCAATTATATCAGCCTCGCCCTGACCTCCATCGAGCGGATCTACAGGCAAGAGCCCGGCGGCCGCGCCGCTGCCCAGGTGGAGGTCAAGGAAATCCTGAACAACATGACCTTCGGCGAGGACGGATATTTTTTCGTCTACACGCTCGACGGCACGAATATCGTCCATCCCAGACTGAAACACCTGGTGGGCGGAAACTGGTGGAACCTTCAGGATCCGAACGGTGACTACGTCATCCGCAACCTGATCGGGGCGGCAAAGGCCGGCGGCGGCTTCCATCAGTATGTGTGGGACAAGCCGAGCACCGGCGAGGTGGAGGAAAAGCTCGGCTACGCCATCCTGCTGAAGGACTGGGGCTGGATGCTGGGCACCGGTCTTTATACCGATGACATCGCCCACGAGGTGGGCGCGATCCGGGCCGATTTCGCCTCCAGCATCCGCCAGACCGTTATCGTGATCTTCGCCATTACCCTGGTCGCGATCATCATCGCCGGCACGCTGATCGCCGGCGTCCGTTTTTCCGAACAGCGGTTTGCCGACAGCAAGCTCAAGGAACTCACCAACCGGATCTTCGATGTCCAGGAGCAGGAACGCAAACGGGTGTCCACGGAACTGCATGACAGCATTTCCCAGCTCCTCGTCTCGGTTCGCTACGGCATAGAGATGATCCAGAGCGAAGCCGGCGGCGCCACGGCCCTGCGCGCTTATGCGACCAAATGCCTCAAGACCCTCGATGGCGCCATTTCCGAAGTCCGCCGGATTTCCCGGGACCTGAGGCCAAGCCTTCTGGACGACATGGGACTGGCGACCGCCCTCGTCAGCCTCGGCAACGAATTCCAGACGCAATCCGGGATTGCGGTCTCCGTCGACGCCGAACGCTGCCGCGACAGATTGTCCGACGGCGCGAAGACGGCTCTTTACCGCGTTGTCCAGGAGTGCATGACGAACGTCGCGCGCCACTCCGAGGCGCGAAACGTGACGATCGTGCTGAAGGTCGGGCCGCAGACCCTGTCCCTGACCGTCGAGGACGACGGCATCGGCATTCCCCATCCGCTGCCGCAGAACGGCGGGCTGGGCATCCGCAACATGCGGGAACGGATCGAAACTTATGGCGGAACGCTCCGGCTGTCGCGCCGGTCGGATGGCGGCACCCGCCTGCGCGTGAGCATGCCGCTGGAACACATCGTCAGCAAGGCGGCATGACATGAAAGCCGAAACCACGCCTCAAACGATCCGCATCCTGCTTGCCGACGACCACGAACTGGTCCGCGACGGCATTCGCGCGCGGCTGGAAAAGACCGGCGCGCTCGAAATCGTCGGCGAGGCCACCAACGGCCGGGAAGCGCTGGACCTGGTGGCAGCGCTCAAGCCGGATGTCGTTCTCATGGATATTTCCATGCCGGTCATGAACGGCCTTGAAGCGGCCAACGAGGTTCGCCGGCGCTTTCCCAAAACCAGCGTCCTCGTTCTTTCCATTTACGACAACCCGGAATATGTGCGCGGCATGGTCCAGGCCGGAGCGCGCGGCTATATCCTGAAGGACATTTCCGCGAAGGAGATGATCACCGCGATCACCAGCGTTGCCAACGGCGGTTACTATTTCTCCTCCGCGGTCGGCCAGAATCTCATGAGCGTGCCTCAGGCCCCGCTCGTCGAGGACCCCTATGGCCTCACCGAGCGCGAACGCCAGGTGCTCACGGCGATCGCCAGGGGGCAGCCGAACAAGGAAGTCGCCAAGAATCTGGGCATCAGCGTGCGCACGGTGGAATCCCACCGCCTGAACCTGCGCGAAAAAGTCGGCACCAGGAACGCGGCCCAGCTCTACAAGGTTGCCCAGGAACTGGGCCTCCTGGACTAGGGTGCGGACCCATAAAATTCTATTTTCAGGCGTCCATCCGGCAAAGGAAAGCGAGGAAAAGCCTGCAGAACCATGCGCGTGCATGGTGCAAAGGCTTTGACGCGGCTGTCCGCAGCCGGATTGGCGTCCTTCGGATCGACCGGGAAACGGCCGCCTCCTGCGTTGCAAAATCTTGAAAACCTTCCGGGTTTCCTGCGATTTTGCGTCTTGGATACAGCCGTTTCCTGATCGACCTGAAAATAGAATTTTATGAGTCCGTACCCTAGATGATGGATTAATAAAAGCCGGTTTGTATCAGATTTGAAGCGCGGCCATAGCCGGGATCTGATATCCAACGAACCCTGATCTGTAACGACAACAGCACTCTGCAGGCTCTCCACTCGGATACCTCACATGACCAAGCCCCTCATTCTTGTCACGGCGGATGTGAAGCCCGTCGACGGCTATAACTGGCACGCAGCGCCCTCCACCTACCTCCATGCCGTCGTCCGCGGATCGGATGCGGTGCCGGTGATCCTGCCCTCGCTCGGCGCCGACATCGATATCGACGAGGTCCTCGACCAGGTCGACGGCGTGCTGGCGACCGGATCGCGGTCCAACGTCAACCCGCAGCTCTACGGCGGCGAGGCAACGGAGGCCAACGGCCCCTACGATCCCGAACGCGATGCCACGGCCCTGCCCCTGCTCAGGCGCGCCGTGGAACGCGGCGTGCCGGTCTTCGCCATCTGCCGCGGCATGCAGGAGCTCAATGTCGCCCTCGGTGGAACGCTGCTCACGGAAATCCAGAACATGGAAGGCCGGGCCGATCACCGCGCGCCCACATCGGATCAACAGGACACCCGCTTCCGGATCGCCCATCCGATCGAGATCGAGCCGGACAGTGTGCTGGCGGAAATCCTCGGCGAGGAACCGGTTGACGTCAATTCGCTGCACCGGCAGGCTCTCGGAACGCTCGGCGACCGGCTCAGCGTGGTGGCGCGGGCCGAAGACGGCACCATCGAGGCGGTCTCCGTCCGGGACGCCCCGGGCTACGTGGTCGCGACCCAGTGGCATCCCGAATACTGGGTGGCGAGCGACGGGCCGTCGCAGAAGCTGTTCAGGGCGTTCGGCGAGGCGGCGAGAGAGCACCGCGGCCGCCGTCTCGGCCTGGTCTGAAACACATCGCCCGAACGAGGACCGGCCATGTCCCATTCTCACGATCATCCCCATCACGATCAGGCCCATGATCATTCGGAGCTGTCGGAAACGGAGCTGCGTGTGCGGGCGCTCGAAACGGTCCTGACGGAAAAGGGCTATGTCGACCCGGCCGCGATGGACGAGCTGATCGACACCTACGAGACCAGGGTCGGACCGCGCAACGGCGCCCATGTGGTGGCGACCGCCTGGACCGATCCGGACTATCACGACTGGCTCCTGAAGGACGCGACCGCCGCCATTCACCACCTCGGCTATATCGGCCGTCAGGGCGAACACATGGTCGCGGTCGAGAACACGGCGGACACCCACAACATGGTCGTCTGCACCCTGTGTTCCTGCTATCCGTGGCCGGTCCTGGGCCTGCCGCCGGTCTGGTACAAGTCCGCCCCCTACCGCTCCAGGGCGGTCCGCGATCCGCGCGGTGTCCTCAAGGACTTCGGCATCGATCTGCCGGAGACGACCGCTATCCGGGTCTGGGATTCCACCGCGGAAGTCCGCTACCTCGTCATTCCCCGCCGCCCGGAAGGCACCGATGGCTGGAGTGCAGGGGATCTGGCGCGGCTCGTCACCCGGGACAGCATGATCGGAACCGGACTGGCGCTGACACCGGATCAGCTTTACGGAGCATCCTCATGAACGGCGCCCAGGATCTCGGCGGCATGATGGGCTTCGGCCCGGTCGTCCAGGAGGACGACGAGCCGCTGTTCCATGGCGAATGGGAAAGGCGTGCCTTCGCGTTGACGCTGGCAATGGGCGCGACGGGAAGCTGGACGCTGGATGCCTCCCGCCACGCGCGCGAAACCCTGGCCCCGGGGCAATACCTCACCTCAAGCTACTACCAGATCTGGCTGGCGGGCCTGGAAAAGCTCCTCGCCGAGCGCGGCCTCGTCACCGGGGATGAACTCGCCGCCGGGCACGCGCTCACGCCGCCGTTGCCGGTCAAACGCAAACTGACGGCGGAAGACGTCGAGACGGTGCTCGCCAGGGGCGGACCGGTCGACCGGCCCGCCTCCACACCGGCGAAATTCAGCGCCGGCGACCGTGTCGTCGCCCGGAACATGCACCCGGAAGGTCATACCCGCATTCCCCGCTATGTCCGCGGCCATGCCGGCGTGATCGAGGCGGTCCACGGCGTCCACGTGTTTCCCGACACCAACGCCCACGGGCTCGGAGAAGAGCCGCACTGGCTCTACGGCGTCGCCTTCAGGGCGAGCGACCTGTGGGGCGCGGACGCGGACCCGGGCCTGACGGTCCGGGTCGATCTCTGGGAGCCTTACCTTGACCCGGCCTGAGACCGGCGCTTCCGATCTGGCGCGGAAAATTCCAGGACTGCCGGGTGACGGCGACATGCCCGTGTTCCGCGAACCTTGGGAAGCGCGCGTCTTCGCAATGACCGTTTCCGCCCATGACGCCGGCCTGTTCACCTGGCCGGAATGGGCGCAGGCGCTCGGCGCGGAAATCCGCGCGGCGGGCTCAAGTCCCCAGGATACGGGCGAAGACTACTACCGGCACTGGCTCTCCGCCTTTGAAAGGCTGCTCGCCGAAAAGGGCGCCACGTCCGCTGAGGCGCTCGCCGAACTCCAGGGCGCCTGGGACCGGGCGGCGAAGGCGACGCCCCACGGCCAGCCGATCGTTCTCGGCGCAGAAAAAGAGAGTTCCTAGCCCCAGCCGAGCGTGGCGATCAGCAGGGTCACTCCGAGGAAGAACACCAGCAGCGCGCCGCCGATCTCGATGGCCCGATGGACCACATGCGCCAGCCGGCTGCCCTCGCCGGACAGGCGCACAGCGACCCCCTTGGCGCCCACGGCCAGGCCCGCGAGCACGGACACCGTGATCCCGGTGCCGAGCGCCATGACGAGAGTGGAGGCGATGCCGGCGGCGATCAGCCCCTGGGACAGGGCGAACACCAGCACGATCAGCGCGCCGGTACAGGGCCGCAGACCGACGGCAAGCACGATCGACGCGGCGCGGGCAAGCGTGATCCTGCCCTGAACCATGTCCGGCGTCGGCGCGTGGGCATGGCCGCAGGTCGAGCAGACCCCGTCCGCTCCGATCTCGTGATGATGGGCGTGCCCGTGATGATGCCCATGGTCGTGATGGTGCCCATGGCCGTGATGATGATGGTCATGGCCGCCGTGGGCATGAGCATGGACGGCCCCCCCCGGCAGGGAGAAGGCGGCAAGCGCCGGCTGCAGCGCCTTCTGCCACAACAGCCAGGCGCCGAGTGCGGTGATGAGCGCGTAGGAGCCGATCTCGAACCAGCGGGCGGTGTCCTGGATCGCGATCGAGGTCAGGTTGAAGACCACCGCGGCGGCGCCGACGAGCACGATCGCCGTCACCGCCTGCGCGAACGCCGAGACGAACGACAGCACGATGCCTTTCTTCAGGGTCTCGTTGTTGGCGACCACATAGGACGAAATGATTGCCTTGCCGTGTCCCGGACCGGCGGCATGAAAGATGCCGTAGGCAAAGGAAATCCCGATCAGCAGCCATGCGGCGTTCGGATTGCTCCGGAACGCCCTGAGCGCGCCGACCAGCTTCTGGTAGAACTCGCTCTGCAGCCGGGCGATGGTGCCGAACCATTGGCTGACGAGACCGGGACTGGCCGCGGCCGGCGCATCCGGCTGTGCCGCCGTGTTCAACGCCTGGGCGATCGCCTCCTGTCCGTTTCGGGGGACGTCCGGCTCCGTTCCGGTCGCTGCCGCCGCAACGCCGGCGCCCGCCACGTCACAGGTCACGATCATCTGGTTGACCTGCGTCGCCGCGGCTGACTGCAGTTCCGGCGGCAGATCCCGCTGGTCCGGACCGATCTGGGCCAGCGCATAGGCCGTCGCATCGTCCAGCGGCGGCGGTTCCTTGCGCTCGATCCGGCATTGGCCCGGCGCATTCTCAACCCCGAGCGCATCGTCGCCCCTGGCGAAACGGAAGTCGACGTAATAGGTCGGATCGTAGACGTCCAGTGTGATCGGCCTGGCGGCGTCGGTCGGCTCCTTCAGCGGCAGGCGGAAGTGCAGTTCGAGAAGTTCGACGGTGTCAGGTATGTCCGCCCCGTTCCTCTGGCGGTCTTCCTGTATGGCCGCGAAATCCTCGGGCTTCATCGCCCAGTAGTCCTTCAGAGGCACCGACTTGACCTCGAGCCAGTAGTCGGTCGGCGGATTGAAATCCAGTTCAACCCGGGTGTTGTCGCCGAAGGTGAAATAACCGTAGTCGGCCATGCTGTCGACGTTCACCTTGGCCAGTTCGGCCAGTTCCTCCCGGCTGTAGTGGCCGTCGCCGTCGGTATCGAATCCCTGGATCGCGAAGGCGGTGAACGCATCGTCGAAACGGAACACGTTGTCGACCGCAACCGCATTGCCCTTGTCGTCGAACACCAGCTTCGAGCGCGCCTCGACGAAAACATGCGGATGGGCAACCGCCGCCATCGACGACAGCAGCAGGAAGACAAGCGCCAGACCGGGCTGGAGGTATCGCGTGAAAAGAACGGAAAGAACGGGCATCGGACCTGCACGGATGGGACGATCGGTAGGGCTGTCTTTCCTGTGCATCGGGAACGCGGCAGGATCAAGGCTGGACACCATGTTGCAGCGCGACAATTGCGAGAAATATATTTCCTCATAATCCGGCAAATATCGGTAAAAAATTATCATAGATGCGGCAAATTACGCAAGAATAGACACGTTATTCCCGGATTTCCGCGTAATCTTTGTTTCAGAAGAACACTTTCAGCAGAGTAAATCATGAACGCCTTGCCCCAGTCCATCAAGGAAGCCGGCGCGACCGCCGCCGTTTTCGATCATCCGGAATTCCGCGACCATGAAGACGTCGTCTTCGTCCGTGACCGGGAAACCGGCCTGTCCGCCATTATCGCCATTCACAGCACAACGCTGGGCCCGAGCCTCGGCGGCTGCCGGGTCTGGCCTTACGCGAGCCCCGCGGAGGCCCTGACCGACGCGCTCCGGCTTTCCAGGGGCATGACCTACAAGAATGCCCTTGCCGGCCTGGACCTCGGCGGCGGCAAGGCCGTGATCATCGCCGATCCGCGCAAGGACAAGACGCCGGCGATGATGGAGGCCTTCGGCCGCCATGTGGAGCGCCTGTCAGGCACCTACATCACGGCGGAAGACGTCGGCGTGTCGCCGGAGGACATGGAACACATTTCCCGCGCGACCGGCCATGTGCGCGGCACCAGGGCCACCGGTCTCGGCGACCCCTCGCCCTATACGGCACTCGGCGTCTTCGCCGGCATCAAGGCCGCCGCCCGCCATGTCCACGGCACCGACGATCTCGCCGGCCTGACGGTTTCCGTGCAGGGTCTCGGCCATGTGGGGTTCGACGTGGCCGCGCGCCTGCATGAGGCGGGCGCGAAGCTGATCGTGTCGGACATTCACGCGCCCTCCGTCGTGAAGGCGATCGGGACGTTCGGCGGCCGGGCCGTCGATCCGGCGGAAGCCCATCGGGCCGAGGCCGACATCTTCGTCCCCTGCGCCCTGGGCGCCGGCCTGAATGCCCGGACGATCCCGCAGATCCGGGCGAGGATCGTTGCGGGTGCTGCAAACAACCAGCTGCAGACCCCGGCGGACGGCGAAGCGCTCAAGGCGCGCGGCATCCTTTACGCGCCCGACTATGCGATCAACGCAGGTGGCGTGATTTCCATCGCGCTCGCCACGCCGGGCGGCGGCGACGCGGCCGTGCGCGAAAAGACCCTGGCCATCGGCGACACGCTGACGGAAATCTTCCAGCGCGCCAAAGCCGAGGACAAAACTCCGGAACAGATCGCCGACCGCATCGCCGAAGAGCGTCTGTCCGCCTGACCCACCCTCAGTGTCATCGCCCGGCGAAGTCCGGGCGATCCACTCGCCTCGCCAAACGGAAAAGCGGAAGCCGTGAGCTCATAACGGCTCCAATCATTCAGCTTTGTTTGAGCTTTTTATCCGACGAGAGGGGCGTTGTATTACCCGGACTTCGCCGGGTAATGACACCGTGTTTGGGGATAGAGCCAACCGTTATTTTAGCGGAATGCCGTGACCTAAGCCGGGCAGGTTTCTCCGGACTTCTTGCGCTCCGCCAGCCACTCGACGAGAAAATCGACAAAGGCGCGCACCTTTCCCGAAAGGTGCCGCCTGTGAGGGTAGACGGCGTAGATCGCCTGCGAAACCGGTTCGAAATCCTCCAGGACCGTAACCAGCTTTCCTTCTTCCAGTTCCCTGGCCACGAACATGTAGGGCGTGCGCAGAAAGCCGAGGCCGCACAGGGCCGCATCGCGCCCGCCGAGGGCGCTGTTGACCTCGGCCCGGCCGCGGACCACCACCGAGATTCTCCGCCCGCCGTCCGTGAACCCCCAGTTCTGCTTGAACCGGTAATTCGTGTCGACAATGCACGGACGGCTGGAAAGATCGGCCGGAACCCCGGGCGCGCCGTAGGCGGCAATGACGTCCGGCGTGGCACAGACGACGGTCCTGAACGGCGCGATCTTGCGGGCGATCAGGCTGGAGTCCTCCAGGTCCGTCACGCGGATGGCCACATCGAAACCTTCGTCCACCAGATCGACGAAGCGGTCCTCAAGCCTGAGATCCATCGAGACCTCCGGGTTGGCCGCCAGAAATTCCATGACCGCCTGATTGAACAGGGCATCGCCCATGGACCGCGGCGCCGAGACCCGCAGCCGGCCGCGGACGCCGGTGTGGGAGGACTGGACGGAAGCCTGCAGATCGTCGATCCGCTGCAGGATATCCGACGCCTCCTTGTAATAGGATTCGCCGACTTCGGTCAGGGACACCTGCCGGGTCGTCCGGTTGAGCAGCCGGACGCCGAGTTCGTCCTCCAGTTCGCTGATGTATTTGGACACCAGCGCCTTCGAGCGCCCCATTTCCCGCGCGGCCGCCGAAAACCCCCTGCTGTCGACGACCTGAATAAAACAGCGCATTCGCGTGATGGCATCCATCTTCTTCCCCCGGACGGCGGTCTCATGGCCCGCCGGTACTAAGCGGTCGCGGCGCCTCCGTCGGCGCGCGGATCGTGCGCTCCTTCAAGGCCGCCCTTCGTGTTGCGCACGATCATGCCGGCATGGCCCATGGTGTCGGAATAGGCGTCCGCTATTTCGACCACGTCGTGACCGCAGCGCTCGAGCGCCCTTACGATATCCGGATCGAAACGGTTTTCCAGCCTCAGCGCCGTCGTCTCGTCGCCCCAGGTGCGGCCGAGCAGCCAGCGCGGCGCGTCGATCGCCTCGCCGACCGGCATGCCGTTCAGCACGTGACGGGCAAAGATCGCGGCCTGGGTCTGCGGCTGGCCTTCGCCGCCCATGGTGCCGTAGGTCACCGTGCGGCCGTCCTTCAGCCGGGCCATCGCCGGATTGAGCGTGTGGAACGGCTGCCGCCCCGGCTCCAGCACATTGAGCGCCTCCGGGTGCAGCGAGAAACTCGCGCCGCGGTTCTGCCAGGTGATCCCGGTCTTCGGCAGCACGCAGCCGGACCCGAATTCCCAGTAGATCGACTGGATGAAGGAGACCGAAACGCCCTTCCGGTCGACCGCGCCCATCCAGATCGTGTCGCCATGCGCGCCCTTGTAGGGCCATTCCAGCGCCCGGCGCATGTCGATCTTTTCAGCCTGCCGGCCCAGCCAGTCCGACGTCAGAAAGCTCCTCGGCGGCTCCGGCAGGCGCATCGGGTCGGTGACCACCCGGTCGCGCACCAGGAAGGCCCGCTTGGTCGCCTCCACCAGCCCGTGGACCAGGTCGAACCCCTCCCGGCCGTCGGTCTTCAGCCGGTCGTAGAGCCCGAGGATGATCAGCGACGCCAGGCCTTGCGTCGGCGGCGGCGCGTTGAAGACCGTTCCGCATTTCAGTTCGACCTTCAGCGCGTCCTTGAACCGGGCCTCGTAGGCCTCCAGGTCGCCCTTGGTGACCGGCGACCCGATACGCTCCAGATCGTCGGCAATGGCGGCGGCCACATCGCCCCTGTAGAATTCCTCAAAGCCGTCATGCGCCAGATGCTGCAGCGTGTCCGCCAGCCGCTCCTGCCTGAGTAGCGCTCCTTCCTCGGGTACCTTGCCGTCGACCAGGAACACATCGGCGAAGCCGGGTTGGTCCTTCAGTTCATCGAATTTTTCCGCCGTCAGGCCCGCCTGGCTGCGGGTCACGCGAATGCCTTCCCTGGCGTAGCGGATCGCTTCGCGCAGCAGTTCGCCGCGCGGCGTCTTGCCGGCCCCGATCGCCTGTGCCGCCTCCAGCGCCTTGCCCCAGCCGCCGATGGTGCCGGCAACCGTCAGGGCGGCCATCGGACCGCGTGTCGGGATCGCGCCGTAACCGGCCTCGTGATAGGCGGCCACCGTTGCCCTGGATCCGGCCGCCCCGCAGGCCATCAGCGCCTTCGGGTCCCTGCCCGGTTCGGCGATCAGCCAGAAGCCGTCGCCGCCGATGGCGTTCATGTGCGGATAGACGACGGCAATCGTGCTCGCTGCCGCGATCATCGCCTCGATGGCCGAGCCGCCGTCGGCGAGGATTTCAGCGCCCGCGTTTGCCGCTGCCGTATGAGGAGCGACCACCATGCCGCCCGAGGATGTGACCGTGTCCATTCCAGTCCCCGTATGCCGTTCTTGTTGTCATCATTGCGCCCGGACACCCCACCGACCGGGGCAGGTCGATATTGTCTAATCCTGCAGCGATATGATACCGGCCTCGCCTTCTTCCGTACCGAAGGCGAGGCGCGTCCCTTCTCCGTCCCAGTCCAGGGTCGACACCGGCCCCTTTCCGGGACGGCGCAGCAGCACCTCCGCATTGTCCTCGAAACGGCAGAGCATGACCATGCCGTCCTGATAGCCGACCGCGACGACCTCCTCCTTCGGATGGCAGGCAACCGCGGTCACGAGGGAATCGCCCCGCGTGCCGAGCTGCAGCGGCGTTTGGCCCATGGGCCCGGTCTTGCCGAAGAAGGGCCAGAGGATGGCGGCATTGGCCCCGGACGTGGCCAGATAGCGCCCCTTCACCGACCAGCTCCACGACTTCACCTTGGTCGGATAGCCGGTCATGCGCATGTCCTGCTCGTCGGCAAGCCGCCAACCGTGCAGGGCGTTTTCCTGCATCGCGGTGACCAGATACTTGCCGTCGGGCGAAAAGGTGACGCCGAGATGGGCGCCTTTCCAGGAAAACGTCTGCGGCTTGCCCGATGCACTGGCCCACCAAAGGGTGGCGCCGTCGTAGCGGGCGACGGCGAGCTTCATGCCCTTGGGCGCGAAGGCCAGCCCGCCGACGGCCCGCTCATGCGCGAATTCGTTCTCCCTGCCGTCCGCCAGGCGGACCCAGGCGGTGCGTCCCGAGGCAAAACCGACGGCCCCGTTCGGCCCGCAGGCGATGAGGTCGATCCACTTGCGCGGGCGCTCGGCCAGCAGGCAGACCGTCCCGTCGGCCGCGACCTGCTGGATCCGGCCGTCGCCACCGGAGGTCACCAGCGCCTTGCCGTCCTGGGTGCGTTCCGCGGCCAGCAGTCCGCCCTCGTGAACCTGGACACGGGTTTCCGCGCCGGCGACGAAACTGACGTATCCCTCGCCGGAGGCGAAAAAGGCCGTGTCGTTGAGGAAGCCGGCGCGGACGAGGTAGCCGCCCGCGTCGACCGGAGCAATCGTCGGCATCGGTGCTCCTATTCCGCTGCGCAGGCCTGGAAGCTCTTTTCCAGAACGTCCCAGTTGAGATCCCGGCCGATGAAGACGAGGCGGCTTTCGCGCGGCTCTTCCGCCTTCCAGTCGCGCTGGTGATCGCCTTCAACGATCATGTGCACACCCTGGATGACATATCTCTGCGGATCGTCCTTCAGCGCGATGATGCCCTTCAGGCGCAGGATGTTCGGACCCTGGACCTGGGTGATCTGGTTGATCCACGGAAAGAACAACTCCGGGTCGAGATCGCCCGCTTTGAGCGAAATGCTCTTCACCGCGTGCGGATGTTCCTCGTGGTGATGATGGTCGTGATCGCAATCCGGGCCGCACTCGTGCCCGTGATCATGATGATCATGGCCGTGATCGTGATGATGATCGTGGTCGCAGTCAGGGCCGCATTCGTGTTCGTGATGGCCATGTGCCAGGAAATGCGGATCGAGCGACAGGATCCGGTCGAGATCGAACGCGCCCCGGTCGAGCACGGCCTTCAGGTCCACTGCGCATCGCTCGGTGTAATGGCGGACGGCATAGGGATTGATGGAGCGGATCCTGGCGTCGACGGCGTCCAGTTCTTCCCTAGAGACCAGGTCCGTCTTGTTGATCAGGATGACGTCGGCAAAGGCGACTTGGTCCTCGGCCTCTTCCGTGTCCTCCAGGCGCTGCAGCACATGGCGCGCGTCGACCACCGCCACGACCGCATCCAGCCTGGAAGCGGCCCGGACGTCGTCGTCCATGAAGAAGGTCTGGGCGACGGGAGCCGGATCGGCCACGCCGGTCGTCTCCACGATGATGGCGTCGAACGCGCCCTTGCGCTTCATCAGGTTCTGCACGGTGCGGATCAGGTCGCCGCGCACGGTGCAGCAGATGCAGCCGTTGTTCATTTCGAAGATTTCTTCATCCGACTCGACCAGGAGGTCGTTGTCGATGCCTATCTCGCCGAATTCATTGACGATGACGGCATATTTCTGGCCGTGGTTCTCGCTCAGGATCCGGTTCAGCAGTGTCGTCTTTCCGGAACCGAGATAACCGGTCAGCACCGTGACCGGGATCTGATGGGTCGTTGCGTCAGTCGCAGACATGGGAAGTCCCTTGCGCGGAAATATCGGAAGCCCGGGAACCTGCCCGGGCATGAGTCACGGCGAATATAGGCGCTAAGCGGCGCACATGGGAGAGGTTTTGCGGGAATTCTGTTTTGCCGACGGTGTTTCGGTCCATGACCTGGCGAACACCTTTGCCCCATGTCCGCCTTTCCAGACCGGTGCCTTCTCCGCTAAACAGGCAGAAAGATCGAAAAGGGTGGACCCATGCTCAAGACCATTGCCGGCTTCGACCGTATCGGCGAGGAAAACGCCTTCGCCGTGCTTGCCCGCGCCACGCAACTCGCCTCCGAAGGACGCGACATCATCAATCTGGGCATCGGGCAGCCCGACTTCAAAACGCCGGACCATATCGTCGAGGCCGCCATCAAGGCGCTGCGCGACGGCCATCACGGCTACACGCCGGCAACCGGCATCCTGCCCCTGCGCGAAGCCGTCTGCGCGGACCTGCACACGCGCGTCGGCGCCGAGGTCAATCCGGACAACGTGGTGATCGTGCCGGGCGGCAAGGTGACCATGTTCATGGCGATCCTGATGTTCGGCGAGCCGGGCAAGGAGATCCTATATCCGGATCCGGGCTTTCCGATCTACCGCTCCATGATCGAGTTCACCGGCGCAAAACCGGTTCCGATCCCGATCCGCGAGGAGAACGACTTCGCCTTTTCAGCGGACGAAACCCTCTCGCTCATCAACGGCAGCACGAGCCTGATCATTCTCAATTCCCCGGCGAACCCGACCGGCGGGGTCACGCCCCGCGCGGAGATCGAGAAACTGGTGAAGGGCCTTTCCGCGTTCCCGGACGTTGCGATCATGTCCGACGAGATCTATGCGCAGATGACCTATGACGGCATGGAGCACGTCTCCCTGCTCGGCTTCGAGGCGCTGCGCGACCGGCTGATCCTGCTCGACGGCTGGTCCAAGACCTATGCCATGACCGGCTGGCGGCTCGGCTATTCGGTCTGGCCCGACGCGCTCATCGACAAGGCGCGCAAGCTTTCCGTCAACGCCTGGTCCTGCGTCAACGCGCCGACCCAGTTCGCCGGCATTGCCGCCCTCACCGGGCCGCAGGACGAGGCCCGCGCCATGGTCGCCGAATTCGACAGGCGGCGGAAGGTGGTGGTCGAAGGGCTGAACGCCCTGCCGAACGTGACCTGCCGGACGCCGCTCGGCGCCTTCTACGCCTTTCCGAACATCAAGGCGACCGGCTGGAAGGCCAAGGAACTGGCCTCCGCCCTCCTGGAGGAGGCCGGCGTCGCCGTCATCGGCGGACCCGATTTCGGCATCCTCGGCGAGGGCTATATCCGCCTGTCCTATGCCAACTCCACGGAAAACATCCTCCGCGCCCTGAAGCGCATGGAGGAATTCCTGGCCGCCGACAGCAAGGCCTGAACGGGCGTCCGTCTCAGGCCGGAACCGGCGTCACCGCCTTTCCGGTCTCGAACCAGCTCGTCAGGTTGTCGACCACAAGCTGTCCCATCGCGTCCCGCGTCCGCACGGAGGCGGAGCCGACATGGGGCAGCAGAGTCACCCGGTCGAGCGCCATCAGCCCGGCGGGCACATGGGGCTCGTCCTCGAACACGTCGAGGCCGGCGCCATGGATGACGCCCTTTTCCAGCGCCTCGGTCAGGGCCGCTTCGTCTACGACCGTTCCGCGGCCGATATTGATCAGGATACCGTTCCTGCCCAGGGCGGCGAGGATCTCGCCGTTGACGGCGTGGTGGGTTTCCGGACCGCCGGGCGCGACCACCATCAGGGTGTCGCAGGCCTCCGCCAGGCCGAGCAGGCTGTCGTGATAGGGATAGGCGACGCCCTGCTGGCGGCTGCGCCCGTGGTAGTGGACCTCGAGGCCGAACGCCTCGGCGCGCTTCGCGATCGCCTTGCCGATCCGGCCCAGCCCAAAAATCCCGAGCGTCCGGCCGACCATGGTCGCCCCGGTCAGCGGATAGGGACCCTTCGAGACCCACTTGCCCTCGCGCAGCCATTTTTCGGCGGCCGAAAGCTCGCGGGCGGTCATGATCAGAAGGCCCAGCGCGGTATCCGCGACCTCGTCGGTCAGCACATCGGGCGTGTTGGTCACGACGATGTTCCTCGCCGCGCAGTCCGGGACGTTGATGTTGTCGTAGCCGACGCCGAAATTCGACGCGATCTCGACATTGGGAAATCTTGAAAGGAAATCCGCGTCGATCCGGGTGCCGAGCACGGCGATGCCGCGGATCCTGTCCGCGACCTCGGCAATCAGCCGGTCCGGATCCGCCGCCTCGAACGGCTTGTGCACCGTGAACTTTTCCTCCAGCCCGCGCATGACGACCGGCAGCATGGCACGCGGCATCAGAATATCGACTTTGCTCATTGGCCCCTCGGAAAATCTGCTGGAGTTGATGCGGAGCGATCCGCTCCGCCCTCACCGGACGTTCGGGGGAAAACAGCCTTCTGACAAGCCCCGTCGGACACAATCCCTGGCAAAACTCTTTTCCCCGCGGCAGTGCCTGCCAGCTTTCACCGGATGCATTTCCATCGAGATATCAGTTACGGAACGTGTTGACCGGCTTCGAACCTTGGGTCAATCTCACTGCCATAAAACATTGGGAGGAACGATCATGAAAGCTCTTACCTGGGCCGCCGGCGCGGCCCTTGCCGCCGGTCTTTTCGCCGGAGTGTCATCCGGCCCGGCCTTTGCCGCCGACACCACCCTGCGCATCTCGCTCCAGTTGCCCCTGACGAGCCACCTCGGCCAGAACCTGGTGCTCTTCAAGGAAGAGGTCGAAAAGACCTCCAACGGCGAGATCGCCGTCGAAATCTACGACAGCGCCCAGCTCTACAAGGACAAGGAAGTCCCTGCGGCCGTCGGCTCCGGCGCCATTGAAATGGGCGTTGCCTCGCTGACCCGTTACGTCGGTGACATCCCGGCCGTCGATATCTTCTACCAGCCGTTCCTGTTCGATTCGGAAGACAAGGTCCGCGCGGCTGTCGCCAAGGACTCTCCCGTCCGCGGTCCGCTGGACGAAGCAATCAAGGGCACGGGCTCGACCGTGTTGTGGTGGCAGGCCTATGGCGGCGCCATCATGCTGTCCAAGGGCGGCCCGGTGAAGACCCCGGCCGACATGAAGGGCAAGAAGGCCCGCGTCTTCGGCAAGACCCTCGGCGACTTCGTCACCGCCGCCGGCGGCGCGCCGACGCTGATCTCCGGGTCGGAGCAGTATCTCGCCTACCAGCGCGGCACGGTCGACATCGGCATGACCGGCGTGTCCGGCGTGAAGTCCCGCAAGCTGTGGGAAGTGATGGACACCATCACCGAGACCAACCATGCGGACATCGAGTTCATCGTCGTGGTCAACACCGACTTCTGGAACGGCCTGCCCGAAGAACACCGCAAGCTGATCGAAGCCGCCGCCATGAAGGCGGAAGCCGACGTGCGCGACCGCATGTCCCAGATCGAGGCGGAAGCCTATGCGGCGGCGAAGGAAAACGGCATGACGGTCTACAAGCCGACGGCGGACGAACTGGCCGCCTGGAAATCCGTCGCCCAGCCGGTCTACGACACCTACAAGGAAAAGGCCGGGGATCTCGGCGCCGAGGTGCTTGCAGCCGCACAGGCGCTCTGACCGCCCTCAACATATCCCTGCCCCGGGCGGACACTCCGTCCGGGGCTTTCCCGTCCGCGACCGGCAGTCCATGGCCCATTTTCAATTCCTGACCAAAACCCTTGCCTGGGTGGCCGCGGCCTTCTTCGTGACGGCCGGCTTCATGCTGACCTTCGAGGTGGTCGCCCGCTATTTCTTCTCCGCGCCGACGATCTGGGCGGCCGAGCTGTCCCAGCTCGCCCTGATCTGGGGCTCGCTGCTGGCCATGGCCTGGCTGCTCGGCGCCCGGCGCCACATCGCGGTCGACGCCCTCGTGGAGTTGCTCTCTCCCGCGCAGCGCCGGTTCACCGAAACTTTCGCCATGCTGTGCATCGCCGCCTTCAGCGCGGTCGTGACCTGGAAGGGATGGGACATCTTTTACGATTCCTTCGAACGCGGTCGCACGACCGGGTCCATGCTCGACCTGCCGACCTGGGTCACCGAACTGGCGGTGCCGGCCGGCTTCGCGCTGTTGTTCCTGCAGGCGCTCCTGGAAGCCTGGCGCGCGCTGACCGGCGAACGCGACGCCGATGCCCCGCACGGAGGCTTTGAATGAGCACGCTGATGATCCTGGTCGCGCTGTTCGCCCTGCTGCTCCTGCGCGTGCCCGTCGCCTTTGCGCTCGGCGGACTCGGCCTGGCGCTCCTGATTGCCGGCGGGTTTTCGCCGCTCATGGCGCCGCAGGCGATCCTGTCGACCCTTGACGGCTTCATCCTGCTTGCCGTGCCGCTGTTCCTGCTGATGTCGAACGTGCTTTTGAAGGGCGGCGTCGGCAAGGACCTGTTCGCCGCCGTCCACGCCTGGGTCGGCCACTGGCCGGGCGGGCTCGCCGTCGCGACGATCCTGTCCTGCGCCATCTTTGCCGCCATTTCCGGGTCGTCCGTGGCAACGGCGGCCACCATCGGCACCGTCGCCATTCCGGAGATGATCCAGCGCGGCTACGAGCGACGCTTCGTCTACGGCCTGCTGGCGGCAGGCGGAACCCTCGGCATCCTGATCCCGCCCTCGATCCCGATGATCGTCTACGGCTTCGTCACCGAACAGTCGGTCATCGCCCTGTTCCTTGCCGGTATCGGTCCCGGCCTTCTGCTTGTCGTCTTCTTCATCGCCTTTGCGATGGTCTATGCCCGCTGGTTCGGCGGATACAAGCCGGAAGCCGCGGTCGGCTGGCGCGAGCGCAGGGACGCCTCCCTGCGGGCCGCGCCGAGTATCCTGCTGGCCGCCATCATCATCGGCGCGATCTATACCGGCGCCGCCACGCCGACGGAAGCCGCCGCCATCGGCTTTGCGGCGGCCCTGGTGATCACCGCCGTCATCCTGCGGACCCTGACCTGGAAGGGCTTCAGGGAAGCGGCCTTCGAATCCATGGCGACAACCGTCGCGATCCTGCTGATCATCGCCGGCGCAAAGGTGTTCGGCAAGGCGATCACCCTTTACCGGATTCCCCAGGACATCTCCGTCTTCATCGACCAGACGATCCACACGCCGCTCGCCTTCATCATCGCGGTGTCGATCGTCCTCCTGTTCATGGGACTGGTGTTCGAAGCCCTTTCCATGGTCCTGATCATGACACCGGTGCTCCTGCCGGCGGCCATGGCCATGGGCCTGGACCCGATCTGGTTCGGCGTCTACATGGTGATCCTCGTGGAATGCGCCCTGATCACGCCGCCGGTCGGGCTCAACCTCTATGTGATCCAGTCGGTGGCGCGCGCAAGCCTCGGAGACGTGTCGCGCGGCGTGCTGCCGTTCCTGCTGCTCATGCTGGTCAGCGTGGTCCTGATCTATGTCTGGCCGGATCTCGCTCTCTACATCCCGTTCAAACTCTAGGAATCCCCCATGTCCCAGGCTGCAAAGCTCCGCGCGCTTCTGGCGCAAGACCGATTGCACGTCATGCCCTGCTGCTTCGATGCGCTGTCGGCCAAACTGATCGCGCAGGCCGGTTTCGACCTGACCTTCATGTCGGGCTTTGCCGCCTCCGCCGCGCGTATCGGCGCGCCCGATCTGGGCCTCATGTCCTACGCGGAAGTCCTCGATCAGGTCCGCAACATCACCGACGCCACCTCGATCCCCCTCCTTGCCGACGGCGACACGGGCTACGGCAATGCCATGAACGTGCGCCGCACGGTCGCCGGTTTTGCAAAGGCAGGGGCTGCGGCCGTCATGATCGAGGACCAGCTGGCGCCCAAGCGCTGCGGCCACACACCGGGCAAGGCGGTCGTCTCCCGCGAGGAGGCCTTTGACCGGATCCGCGCCGCCAACGATGCCCGCGCGGACGGCGCGGACATCCTGATCCTGGCGCGCACCGATGCCCGCCACGACCACGGCCTGGGCGAGGCAATCGAACGGGCGGCGAAATTCGCCGAACTGGGCGCCGATATCCTGTTCGTCGAGGCGCCGAAGACGGTGGAGGAAATGCGCACCGTCTGCGCGGAACTGCCGGGTCCGAAGATGGCGAACATCGTGGAAGGCGGCGAGACGCCGGACCTGCCGCACGATGAATTGCGCGACCTGGGCTATGCCATTGCCGCCTATCCGCTGACGCTGATGGCAGCCGCCATGAAGGCGATGACCGATACACTCGCCGTGATGAAGCAGGACGGCGACCGCGAGCCCCATCTGATGGACTTCAAGACGCTGCGCCGGAAGATCGGCTTCAACGACTATTACGAGGCCTCGGAAAAATACCGGTCGTCGTCGCGAAAGAACTGATCCGCCGGCAACCGGTCGGGCGGACACCGCAAAGGTGAGACCCCGGAACGTTTTCCGCCGCGCGCGCCCGTTTGAAAACGACACCCCTCTGGCGACAGTAAATCGCCGGGGCCGATCGGGTGTCGGCTGAGATACGATCGGAAACGGGCACCTCCTGCGATTTCCGCGGAAGATCAGGTGTCATTTGATCCGGCTTGCCGATTCTGGCTTAATGAATAATATTTGACCCGTCGCCAAAAGATCTTCTTCATCGTAAAAAATGCCTAATACCTTTCACCCCAGATAATTACTCAAGATGACGGTTTTGAACAATCAAATACTGTGCAACTTATAATTTTATTTAAGAATTAGAGACATAATTCCGCGGCTTTTAGTGATGGCGGCGGCGAATGAACGAGCACACACCAACCGACGGGCTGAACATGGATCTGGAGAAATCCTTCGGATCCCTGGACGAATGCGTCGTGATCACCCGGCCCGACCGGCGCATCCTGTTCGTCAATCGCGCGGCCGAAGAGGTCTTCGGATACTCCAGGCAGGAAATGATCGGCGCGACCAGCGTCAATCTGTACGCAAGTCCGGAAGACTATGCGGCCAACCGCAAGATCTATGACGACGTGGAAACGCTTTCGACCGAAAACCGTTTCTCGGTCCGGCTCCGCCGGAAGAACGGCAGCATCTTTACCGCGGAAGTCGTCAGCACCGCCCTTTACGACGCCGCCTCGGATCACGTCGGCTTTCTGTTCATCGCCCGCGACATCACCGACCGCATGGCGCTCGAAGCCATGCTGAATGACGCCGTCACCACCCTTGAAGATGCGCTGGAGACGATTTCCGACGGTTTTGCCGTCTACGACAAGGACGACCGGCTTGTCATCTGCAACGAAAAGTACCGGGAGATCTATGCCCACAGCGCACCGGCGATGGTTCCCGGCGCCACCTTCCGGGACATTCTCGAATACGGCCTGGACCGGAACGAGTACGACCTTGGCGGCCTGAGCCGCGCGGAGTGGCTCAAACGCCGGATGGACCGGCACTTGGTTGCCGATGGCGAGGTCATCGAACAGGCGCTGGGAGACGGTTCCTGGCTTCGTGTCGCCGAACGCATGACCCTTTCGGGAGGCCGTGCCGGCATCCGGACCGATATCACCGATCTGAAAACCGCCCAGGCACGGGCTGAAAACGCTCTGCACGATCTTTCCAGCCTGGCGGACAACCTCTCCTGCTCGATCACGGAATACGATCTTCAGGGAAACTGCATTTTCCTCAATGAGACCAGTGCGACATGGTTCGGCGGAACCAGGGAAGAGCTGCTCGGCACCCGACTGCGCGAACGCCTGCCGGCAATAAACCGGAAAAAGTCGGATCCCCTGTTCAGACGGGCCCTGGCGGGTGAGACAATCTCGTTCGAAACCCGCAACGACTTCGTCGACGGCCAGACGCGGGATGTCTGGATCGACTACATCCCGAAAAAAAATGCCGCCGGCGAACTGTCCAGCCTGGTCGTGCTTGCAACGGACGTCACGGATATCAAACAGGCCCAGGCCCACGCGGAAAAGGCGCATCGCGATCTTTGCGATCTGACCGACAACCTGTCCTGCGCCATTCTGGAATATGACCTCTCGGCCAATTGCGTTTTCGCAAACGAGACAATGGCCCGCTGGCTGGCCTGCGGCAAGGACAGCCTGCTTGGACAGGAGGCCCGAAACAGGCTCGATCCGGACTATACGAAGCTTTCCGGAAGATACCTGCAGCGCGCGCTCGAAGGCGAGCCGGCGACCTTCGAGACACTCTACTCGTATCCTGACGGCGTCACGAGAAATATTCACATCGAATATACGCCCAAGAAGGACGCCAAAGGCGATCAGGTCGGCGTCATTGTCTACGTCACCGACATTTCCGACCTGAAGACGGCCCAGGCCCAGACGGAAAAGGCGCACCAGGACCTGTCCGACCTTGCCGACAACCTGTCCTGCGCCATCGCGGAAATAGACCTGAACGGTATCTGCGTCTTCAGCAACGAGACCAACAACCGCTGGCTCGGAAGCGACGAACTGGTCGGCTCGTCGATGGTCAAGGTCCTCAATCCGGAGTTCCTGGAGGAGGCCCTCCCCTATTACAGACAGGCCCTTGCGGGAGAAAACGCCGCCTTCGAGACGGTTTACAGCTTCCCGGACCGCGGCAACCGCGACATTCATGTCGAATACACGCCGAAGCAGGACGGAACCGGTGAGCTCATCGGCGTCATCCTCAATGTCACGGATGTGACCGACCTGAAAACCGCCCAGGCTCAGACCGAAAAGGCCCACCGCGACCTGACGGAGATGACGGACAACCTGTCCTGCGCGATCATCGAAATGGATCTCGAAGGCCGCTGCCTGTTCATCAACAAGGTGTTTTCCCACTGGTTCGGCAAGACCCGGGAGGAATTGCTCGGCACCATGGTCCGGGACAGGCTGCCCCGCGAAAGCAGGAACAAGTCGGAGCCCTACTACCAGCGCGCGCTCAAGGGCGAGCACATCTATTTCGAAGACCGGATCCGTTACCCGACCGGTATCGAGCGCGAGGTCAGCATCGAGTACACGCCGAAGCTGGACACGTCGGGCGAGCAGATCGGCATCATCATCTATTCGACCGACATAACCGAGCGAAAGCAGACGGAACGCACGCTCGCCAAGCTCTACGCGATCACATCCACCCGGGAACTCACGACGGATGAGAAAATCAGTCAGATCCTGAAACTCGGCTGCGAGCACTACGGTCTGCCTTTCGGGATCATCAGCCGGATCATCGAGGGCCACTATTCCGTCATGCACGCCGAATGTCCGAACGGCGAAATCCCGGTCGGCGCGTCGTTCGATCTGGGAGAAACCTATTGCGCCCACACCCTCAAGGCGGATGCACCGGTCGCGATCGCCCACACCAAGCACTCGGACATCGCCGGCCATCCCTGCTACGAGAAATTCCAGCTGGAGACCTATATCGGCGCCCCGCTGCTGGTGGACGGCAAACGGTACGGCACGATCAACTTCACCGCCGGCGAGCCGCGGGAACGTCCGTTCTCGCAGACCGAACGGGAACTTATCCGGCAGTTCGCGGACTGGATCGGCCACGAGATCGCCCGCGAGCAGGACCACATGGCGTTGATGGAAGCACAGATCCGCCTGGAGCGGATCGCCAGCATCGACGATCTGACCGGCGTCCTGAACCGGCGTGCGTTCATGGAAAGAGCGGCAACGGAAATCGCCCGTTTCCGCCGGACAGGGCGGAAATTCACCGCCGTCATGATCGACATCGATCACTTCAAGGCGATCAACGACACCTACGGCCATTCCGCAGGCGATGACGTCCTTAGGACCTTCGCCAGGGTCGTTTCCGACGCCCTGCGGGCGGTGGATGTCTTCGGCCGGGTCGGCGGCGAGGAGTTCTGCATCATCCTCGACAGCACGGAAAAAGACGACGCCCTCATGGTCTGTGAGCGCATCCGCCAGCAGGTGGCGGAACAGTGCCGGGTGGATCCGATCACCTGGGATATCACCTGCAGCATGGGACTTGCGACGGTCGCCGGGGAGGATGTCGAGTTCTCGACGCTGATGCAGCACGCCGACCACGCGCTTTACAGGGCCAAGAAAGCCGGACGCAACCGTTGCCAGTTCTTCAAGGCTGAAGACACCGTGCGCGTCAGGATCGGTTGAAAGGCGATTGCCGTCTGTCGGCGAAACCGGTTGCGCCGATCGGCCCGAGGCCCCGTCTCAGCCGCGGGGCTTTCCCGAAAACAGGGTGGAACTCTCGCGGATCCGAAGCTCCGGCTCGATCAGAATCGGCGTGTTCGGCACCCGCTCGCCCGCGATCTGGCGCAGCAGCGTCAAGGCCGCCAGACGCCCGATCTTGTCGGCGTGATTGCACACGGTCGTCAGGGCAGGCAGGAGATTTGCCGAGCCGTCGATATCGTCATAGCCGGTCAGGGCGATATCCCGCCCGGGCTCCACGCCGGCACGGCGCAGCATCGGCATCATGCCGAACGCAATCAGGTCGTTGAAGCACATCACCGCCGTCGGCCGCTGCGGCGCGTCCAGGACCCGGGCGACCGCGTCCCGGCCATCGGCCTGGGTCATCAGTTCCGGCAGGTCGAGTTGGGCGGACGGGTCGATCCCGTTTTCCTCAAGGGCCTTTTTCCACCCGGCATGCCGGTCCCGGCCGGTGGAACTGCCGCGGCGGCCGCCGGCCATGGCAATGGACACATGCCCCTGGCGCACCAAGTGGCTGGTCACCGCGTATGCGCCGGCCACATCATCGCCATGGACGCAGGGCGCCCATGCACCGGCGACTTCGCGGCACACCAGGGTGACCGGAATCCCCTGATCGACCAGGCGGTTGATCTCCTCGGCGGTGGTATCGACAGAGGGGCAGATGATCAGCCCGTCGGCCCGGTGCTGAAGCAGCGTGCTGACGAAGGCCTGCTGCCGCTTCACGTCATCCCGGTGGTTGCAGATGAAGATCATCTGTCCCTGCTCTTCCAGGACGTCCTCGAGCGAAGAGAAAATTTCCGCGAAATAGGGATTTTGGATGTCGTGGACGGCAACGCCCACGATCTGGCTGCGCGCGGTCCGGAGCGAGGCGGCCGACCGGTTGTAGATGTAACCGATCTCCTCGGCCGTCCGCTTGACCCGGACCCGTGTTTCTTCGGCCACGAGCGGACTGTCGCGCAGGGCAAGCGAAACGGTGGCGGTCGAAATCCCAAGCTGATCCGCAATATGGCCGAGCGTCAGACGCCTGCCCGGGGTTGCCGGCCAGGCCGGGCTGCCGCTTCCGGCCGCTTCGCCGGAAGGCCGGTCGGAACCGGAGGCGCCGGACGAGGATTTGCTCGAGCCTGATTTCTTTGTCATCTACTGGGCCGTGACCTCATCCGAGCCCCGCCTTCAGGAGGGAGGCATGAAATTGCAACCGGACCTGGATCCCGATTGCCCCCCAAGACATAGGCGCGGGTTATCCCCGCTCAAAGCCTTTTCTTACCGGCCCGGCGCCGACGCATCAAACTCCTCCCGCAGGTTCACCACGACGCGGCGGTTCTGGGACTTGCACGTGATTTCATCGCAATCGGTGACGGGCCGTTCGATACCGTAGCCTTTCGCCCACATGCGCTTGCGCGAGACGCCCTGGTCGGCAAGAGCTTTCAGCACCGCATCGGCGCGTCTGGTCGACAGGTCCTTGTTGGCGCTTTCGCTGCCCGGGTCGTCGGCATGCCCCTGGACCTTGACCAGCCAGCCCTTGTTCTTCTTCAGCCAGTCGGCCTGGCGGACAATCGTCATCTTCGCCTCGTCGGTGACCACGGCCGATCCCTCCTCGAAGTAGATCCGGCGTCCGACGTTCAGAATGAATTCCTCCTCCGACCCCGGTTTGATATCGACAAAACCGGCGGCCCTCGCATTCGTCACGTCGGGCGTGGTCAGATCGGCTGTGTTGCAGCCGGCCAGTGTCAGGCAGGAAAGCAAAACTCCCGCAAATCCGGCCCTTGTGAATGTCCTGTTGGATGTCACGTCTTCCCCCATAAAAGCAGGGCGGCCCTAGAGCCGCCCGCATCATTGCTACGCCAGGCAATCCTCAGCCGGCATTCTTTTCGCCAAGGTGCTCCAGCACCAGCACGCGTGTCCCCTTGGGGCAACGCTGGTAAAGGTCGATCACGTCCTCCGGGAACATGCGGATGCAGCCGCTGGAGACATCACGGCCGATGCTCCACGGCTCCAGTGTTCCGTGCAGCCGGTAGCCGAGGTCGGCGCCGTCCCGGTAGAGATAAAGGGCCCTTGGGCCGAGCGGATTGTTCGCCGCTCCGCCTTCCACCCTGCGCGGCAGATCCGGCTGGCGCTGCAGCATCTCGGGAGGCGGCACCCATTGGGGCCAGATGGCCTTGCGGTCGATCCGGGCCCTGCCGAACCACTGGAAGCCTTCCTTGCCGACACCGACACCGTAGCGGAGCGCGGTGTTGTTCTCGTAGACGACATAGAGAAAGTGGTTGGTCGAATCGACCACCACTGTTCCAGGCGATTCGGTACTGAAATACTTCACCACCTGGCGCTGCCAGACGGGATCGATTTTCTTGAAGTTGGTGCGGCGGTAACGGAAGCCGTTGTCGTCCATGTATCCGCTGAAATAGGCATTTGCCGCGGCATTCGCGAAAGACGGTGAACGAACCAGAAGCGCTCCGCCGAACACGGCGCCGCCAGCCAGAAGATCCCGGCGCGATAGGGACATCACACACCTCCACTTCCCGGTCCGGCGGCCCATTCGGAAATCCGTTCCGGCCGACCGGGAATGTTCTTGCTCAACTCATAAAACAAGCCGTGCTTAAGGAAAACACATGCGTTGGGGCCCGAAAGCCCCGCCAGCATTAAGCCCGCAACACCTACCTTCCGTCAACCGTTACCGGCGGCACTTTCCTGATCTGCTCCCGGTAGAGGATATAAAGACCCGATGCGACAACGACCGACGCCCCCACGAAGGTGCTTGCCGTCGGAATGTCGTCGAAGATCAGGTAACCGAGCGCGATCATCCAGACGATCTGGGTATAGATGAACGGCGCGAGCAGCGGCGCCGGCGCGGTCCGGTGGGCCAGGATGAAGCACCAGTGCCCCAGGCCGCCCCAAAACCCGGTCGTCAGCAAAAGCGCCCAATGAAACAGGTCTACCGGCGGCGTCCACACCGACAGTCCCGACGGCGTCATGGCGATCGCCGCGACCAGGCCGGACAGGATCAGCATTCCCGCAGGTGAATCCGTGGCCGCCAGCATGCGCGTCATCAGGGCGTAGAACGCATAGAAGAACATGGCTCCGACCGAATAGATGGCCGCCCAGTGCATGCCGCCGAAGCCGGGCTGGGTCACGATGAGAACGCCGATGAAACCGACCACGATGGCGGCCCAGCGCCGGGCGCCGGCCCATTCCCCCAGGAGCGGCCCGGCGATCGCGGTCACGAGGAAGGGAGCCGCGAAGAGAATGGAAATCGTCTCGGCAAGCTGGAGATAGCGCACCGCCATGAAATTGCACACGGTGGTGGCCAGCAGGCACAAGGCGCGCACAATCTGCAGGACGGGGCGTCCGGTCTTCAGAAACCCGGGATTTCTCCAGATCCGGAAAAGAAACAGCGCGATGACCACATGAGATGCAAACCGCACCCAGACGATTTGCAGCGCCGGCATGGTCTGACCGAGATACTTTGCCGTCGCATCGAGGATCGCAAAGCAGAGACAGGCGAGAACGATCAGCCCGATGCCGATCAGCACGGCTCTCGACGCCCCTTCGTTTCCCTCTGAAGGGGTGTTCGCATTTCCGGTGGTCATGGAATTATCCTGGGCGGCCGCCGAATACCGGCGGCGGACGTCCCCGTTTTTTAGCGCCGATACGAAAAAACCGAAAGGCCGGTTTGCACGAGAACGGTACGGCATGTATTCACCACCAGGATCTTCGAAAGGCCCCCACATGCCTGTCGCCTCGCTGCCAACGCCCGTCGGCCCGCTCGCCGTTACCGTCGAGGAAGACGCCGTGACCCGGCTCACCTGGGAGAGCGGCACGGAAGGCGAGCCGTGCGCGCTTCTGGATGAAGCCCTGTCCCAGCTCCAGGCCTATTTCGACGGCCGCCTGCGCACCTTCGACCTGCCGCTGGCGCCGCAGGGAAATGAGCTGCACCAGGCCGTCTTCAGGGCCATGCTGGCCATTCCCTACGGCCGGACACGCACCTACGGCGATGTCGCAAGAGAACTGGGCACATACGGCCAGCCGGTCGGCCGGGCCTGCGGCGCCAATCCGATCCCGGTGATCATTCCCTGTCACCGCATCCTGTCGGCGACGGGACTGGGCGGATATTCCGGCGCCGGTGGACTGGATACGAAGATCGCCCTTCTGAAACTGGAAGGGGGTTATCCGTTCCTTCTTTGACGGCGGGAGCGGCGGCCGTTTCGGATCAGGTCACAACCGTGCCGAGAGCATAGGCGGCCGCGCCGATCGCAAGCCAGATCACGACCTTCCTGCCGAACGAGCCGGGGCCTCCGCCGGGCGTTGCGCCGGTCGATGAGGGCTTGCCGGCCCGGAATGTCCCAAAACGTCCGAACGACCGGTCGGACACTTTCCTGAAACGCTTTTTCAGGGCCGCGGCGCGCCGCGCTCCCCGGTCTTCGTTAATTCCGGTCATGGCTTCGTCATCGGTCCGGTATCAAAAAAGTTTCTGCTTTCCGGAACCGGAGATAGGATTTTGAACCTCCGGTTTCAAACCCGGAGGTCGCTGCATGGCCTCCCGGCCTATGCCGTCTCGAGTTCGCCTTCCTGGTCCGGTTCCATATCGCTTTCGTGCTCCGGATCCTGGTCGAAGGTGATGGACAGGTTCTTTTCCACCTGGCGCAGGAGCTTGCGCAGCTTCTTGCGGTCCTTGTCGTCGAGGCCGGCCATAGCCTCGCGCTCCAGCCGCTTCCATGCCTTGTCGACGGATGCGACCAGGTCGCGCCCGGCCTCGGTCAGGTGCACGCGGGCCAGGCGTCCGTCCGTATCGGATACCTGACGGCGGACATAGCCTTGCGCGGACAGCCGGGTAACCATCTTGGTCACCGTCGGCGGCTGGACGCCGAGCGCCAGCGCCAGCTGGCTCATCGTGCGTCCGTCCGTGTCCGCGAGCACCTTCAAAACCAGTTCCTGGCCGGGGTGCAGGCCAATCCGCATCAAGTGCCCGCCCGAACGCGCGCGCTGCGCCTTCGCGGCCTGAACGAGACGGAACGTCACGCTCTTCTTGTAATTGAACGCCATTGTCGAAATCCCTAGCTGAACAACCGACCCGATTCGTTCCCGCCCGGATCAAATCCGGGCGAAAACTAGCGGCGTTATTTAACCGTCAAATGACAATCGGGCCGCAATTGCCGATTCTCAGAACTTTCCAAGACGATGGCGAATCTTAGCCAGATAACGGTCCCGGCCCTCCGGCGTCGAGCTGTCCATTTTGTAATGCGCCAGGTAGAGGGTCCTGCAATTGGGCGCGCACAGCGCCCGCATGCCGCGCAGGATCGTCTTGCGCCCCGGTTCCCCCATGAGCTTGGAAACCAGCCAGGTCGCGCCGCAGGTCGTTACCACGGCAATCTTCCTGATATGCTGCATCTTCGGTCTCATGCCCGAGCGTTCCGTCGGCATCTCGAAGGTCACATGGGGCACCCAGACCCGGTCGAACCAGCCCTTGAGCATGGCGGGCAGTCCGAACCACCAGGTCGGGTAGACGAAGACGATCATCTCGCACCGGTTGATCGCATCGACATGGTCTGCGACCGGGACCACATTGCTGTCCCGCTGGTGATAGCCGCGCCGCTCTTCCGCCGACATCGCCGGATCGAACCCTTGCGCGTAAAGGTCGATCAGACTGACCTCGTGCCCGGCCTTTTCAAGCGTGGCGACAACGGTGTCCCGGACCGCCGCATTGAAGCTCTCCGGGCAGGGATGGCAATAGACGACCAGCACGCGCATCAGAAAGCCTCGAGCGACGTGCCGACTTTCTCCAGGAAGGCCTTGCGCTGCGCTTCGCTCACCCGGTTCATGTCGTAGAGCGCATGGTAGTGCACCGGCGCGGCCGGCTTGATGACCGCCCTGAGGACACGCGTCGCGATCTTTCGCGGCGGATCGCCGACGAGAAACGCGCGCAGGCGCGTCCCGCCATAGGTGGTCACGACGGCAAGCTTGCGGATGTTGTGCAGGCTCGGCGCCACCTTGCCGTTCCTCATCTTGAAGGAAACCCCCGGCAGGAACACCCGGTCGAAGAAGCCTTTGAGGATGGCGGGATGGCCGAAGTTCCACACCGGCGTGACGATCACCAGCGCGTCCGCCGCCAGGACCCGGTCGACATAGCCCTTCACATTCGCCTGATTGGTTTCCAGGTCGTGATAGCCGAGCCGTTCCTCGCGGCTGAGACGCGGATCGAAATCTTCCCGGTAGAGATCGCAGTCGTCGACCTCGTGCCCGGCCGTGCGCAGGGCACCGAGTACGCGCTCATGCAGGGCAGCCCCGAAGCTGGTTTCGACGGGATGGGAAAAAAGAACGAGAACCCGCATCTGGCACCTTTCAAATTCCGGACATGCGGAAGGGACGGCCCGCCGGTCCGATGGACCGGCCGGGCGGCCTCGCCTGTCCTGCAGGTTTTAAAAATCGAACCCCTACGACCGCTGCAGGCCCGGGAACAGAAACACCTTGTCGCTGGAAAAATCGTAGGACGGATCCTCCCAGGCAATCATCTTGCCCGGATTGAGCAGCCCCTTCGGATCCGCCTCCCGCTTGAAGGCCAGCTGGACCTCGTCCGTCTGCTTCATCCCGCCTTCTTCCAGCGTATAGCGGTGGGGATTGAAGATCGGACAGCCGTTGTCCTCATGGAGACGCATGATCTCGTTGAGACGGTCTTCGCTGGTGTAGCGGACGATCGGCAGGCCGAAACAGGTGATCCTGCCGTCGAAACGGACGAATTCCAGGTGGCCCGGCACCTCGTCGCCCAGGAGTTCGGTCATGGTCCGGACCCGTTCCACATGGTTCGGGAACGGATAGAGCACCTGAAGATAGGTGATCTTGGGATCGACGCGAAGCCCGCGCAGGGTCGTGTGGTTCCACGCAAGTTCGTAGGCCGGGGGCAGCACCTGCCTGTCGGCATCGCTTGCCGTATCGGACCGGTAGAGGATGGAGGCCTTCGCATTGCGCGACACGAAGGCCGCAAAGGCGTCCATTGCGAACGGGGCCACCATGCACACCACGACCGACTGGTCCTTGCGCAGATATTTCTGATGGCGCAGGAAATAGTCGTGCGGCACCGGTGCGGCGATCGGCGCCAGCTCCTTCACCAGGATGCCGTCCTGATTGCCCAGTTCGTCGGCGAAATGCACCCCGTCCATGAAGGCATCGAAGCCCACCAGGACATCCACCCAGTCGTAGGATGCCGTCAGCGGCATTTCGATTTCGGTGATCACCCCGTTGGTGCCGTAGGCATGCATCACCTTGTGCAGGTCTTCGCCCGTGAGCTCCAGCACCCGGGGTTCCGCCTCCATGGTCAGGACCCTCAGGCGGATGACATTGCCGAGATCGCGCAGGCCGCCCCAGTTGATCGAGCCGACGCCGCCGGAGCCGCCGGCGATGAACCCGCCTATGGTCGCGGTCCGGTAGGTCGACGGATGCAGCCTCAGTTCCTGGCCGGAATGCGCCCGCGTCTTCTGATCGATGTCATGGATGATGGCGCCCGGTTCGACGACGACGACGCCCTGACGGATTTCCCTGACCGCGTTCATGTCCGCAAGGTTCAGCACCACGCCGCCGGACAGCGGCATCGCCTGGCCGTAATTGCCGGTTCCCGCCCCCCGCACCGTCACCGGAACGTCCAGGGCAAAACAGGCTTTCAGGACCTGGATGACTTCCGCCTCGTTCCGGGGGCTGACCACAAGGTCCCCGGTCACATGGTCAAGCTGGTGCTTGAGCACCGGGGAGTACCAGAAGAAATCCCGGCTCTTCTGCTTCACGATCTGCGGGTTGTCTTCGATCTTGAGCCCGTCCAGATCCTTCTTGAGCTGTTCGATTGCGCTCATTGTGCCGCTTCCCTTCCCTGCATCACACCGTCAAGCATTCGATAATCGGGCAGTTCTTCCGTGACGGTTCTGCCTTGCCGGAGGACATCCCTGGGGCCCTTGGGCCTGGACAGGAGCTCGCTCCAGTCCCTCGCCCTGAACAGGATCATGTCTGCGGCCGCGCCCTCCGCGAACCGGCCCGCGCCGGACCTCAGCATGTCCGCCGGCGACATCGACACGGTCCTGATCCAGTCGGCGATCGGATGATCAAAATGCAGGATACGGGTCGCCTGCGCATAGACTTCGATCAAATCCAGGTCGCCATAGGCATAAAAAGGATCGCGGGTATTGTCGGAAGCAACCGCGACCGGAATGCCCCGCTCGACCATCTCGTGGATCAGGGTCACGCCGCGCCACCGGGGCGTCCGCCCGGCATGCCGGTCCTGAAGATACATGTTGCACATGGGCAGCGATACGACGCCGATACCGGCTTCCGCCACCAGGTCGAGCGTTTCATCTGCTTCAACCGGGTCCTGGCGCGCGACCGAGCAGCAGTGGCCGCACACGATCCTGCCTTCGAAACGATGGCGGATGGCAGCCCTGGCGATATGGTGCAGGGTGCGCGCCGCCGGATCGGCCGTCTCGTCCACGTGGAAATCCAGATCGAGCCCGTTTTCAGCCGCGTGCCGGAAAATGGCGTCCAGATGGTCATCGAGGCGCGGGATCATGTAGGTGACCGCGCCGAGAATGCCCCCCGCATCGACGACCCGTCCGACAATCCGTTCCAGAAAGCCGTCTTCCAGGTCCAGCCGGTCGATCCCGAACAGGCAGGAGCCCTGCAGGTCGATCCGGCCCTTCCACGCGTCCCGGAGGTCCTTGAACACCGGCCAGGTGATTTCATCCTGCGGCGGCAGGCTGTCGATATGGGTCCGGACGACACTCGTTCCGTGCACATAGGCGCATTGCAGGCCGAACTCCATGCGGGCGCGCACGTCTTCCGCGGACCAGTTCGCCGCCCGGTCCTCGCCGACCGCTTGAAGCGCACCCGTGAAGGTGCCGTCCGGGTTGGACTTGCGCGGCCAGATGTGCCCCTTGTCGAGATGGGTGTGCATGTCGACCAGCGTCGGCAGGATCATGCCCCCGTCGAGATCGAACGCATTTTCACCTTCCGGGGCGTGCCCGGCCGCAGGCGCGATCCCGGCGATCCGCCCGCCCGCGATTTCGACATCGACCCGGACAAGCTCGCCGGCGGCGGTGCCTGCCACCTTTTCCGGCAGCAGGCAGGCAGGAGCCGTTGCGTTGAACAGGCGCACGTCGCCGGAGACGCCGCGCTCAAGAACCGCCATCTCAGTTCTCCCGCTTCAGGGCGCTCTCGTGCCAGCGGCGCAGGAGCAGGTGGGAGATCATGCTGGTGCAGAAGAAGATCACGACACCGGTCGCCGACAGCAGCAGCAGGGCCGAGAACAGCCGCGGGATCTTGAGCCGGAAACCGGCCTCCTGGAGACGGAAGGCGAGGCCCGAGCCGGCGCCTGCCGACCCGGCCGCGAATTCGGCCACGACGGCCGCGATCAGCGCCAGGCCGCCCGCGATCCTCAGACCTGCCAGGAAATAGGGCAGCGCGTTCGGCATCTTCAACAGGAACAGGGTCTGCCAGCGGCTGGCGCCGTAAAGCTCGAACAGGTTGAGCAGATTGTGGTCGGTCGACTTCAGGCCCTGCGCGGTGTTGGACAGCACCGGGAAGAAGGCGACGATCCAGGCGCAGATCAGGATCGCCGACTGGGTGGTCGGCGCATAGATCAGGATCAGCGGCGCGATCGCCACGATCGGCGTGACCTGCAGGATCACCGCGTAGGGGTAGATCGCGACCTCGATCCAGCGCGACTGGGTCATCAGGACCGCAAGTCCGACCCCGCCCACCAGCGCGATCGCCAGGGCGGCAAAGGTGATCTTCAGCGTCACCAGCAGCGCGGACGACAGGGTGCCCCAGTCCTCGACCAGGGTCTGCGCCACGAGCCAGGGGCTCGGCAGGATGTAGTGGGGTACGTTGTAGGCCGTCACATACCAGTCCCAAAGCCCGACCAGCAGCGCCAGCATGGCCAGCGGAATGACGATCTTCAGGACGCGGTCGCGGAGACTTTCGGACGCCGGGGCGATCGGTGCCGGCTCATCGAGTTCGGCGGGTGCGATGTCGGCGGTCTTGTCGGTTTCGATCACGCTCATAGATGGTCGTTCGCCCCCATGGCCGCATGCAAGGCGCCGGACGCCTTCCGGCAATAATCGTTGTAGACGCTGGATGTGCGGAATTCTTCCTCGCGCGGATAGGCCGCATCCACGGCCATGTCGTTGACGACGCGCCCGGGCCGGGCGGCCATCACCACGATCCGGTTGGAGAGATAGACGCTCTCGAACACCGAATGGGTCACGAAGATCACGGTCCAGCCGAATTTCTCCCAAAGGTGCAGGAGGTCGTTGTTCAGCTTGAACCGGGTGATCTCGTCCAGGGCGGCGAAGGGCTCGTCCATGAGCAGGAGTTTCGGCCGCGTCACCAGCGCCCGGGCGATGGAGACACGCATTTTCATGCCCCCGGAAAGCTCGCGCGGATAGGCGTCCGCGAATTTGTCCAGGCCGACCATCTCAAGAGCGCCAAGCACATCCTCGCGGGCCGCCGCCTTTGACACCCCCTTCAGCCGCAGGGGAAGCCAGACGTTGTTGAACACCGTCGCCCAGGGCATCAGCGTCGGTTCCTGGAACACGAAGCTGATTTCCGGCGTCGCCTTGCCCGCCGCATCGTGGCCCGAGGTCGGCCAGTCGATGGTCCCGGAAGACACGTCGCCGAGCCCGGCGATGATGCGCAGGACCGTCGACTTGCCGCAGCCCGACGGTCCGAGCAGGCTGATGAATTCGCCCTGATGGACATCCATGGTCATGTCCTGCAGCGCCGTGGTGCCGTTCGAAAACACCTTGGAAACACCTTTCAGGGTGATCAGGGGTTTCGAGGCGGCGTCCGACGTTGCCGCCGGTGAAGAGAGGTCGGTTTTCGCCGTATCGATCGTCAAGAAAAAGCTCCGATATCTGTGCGGCGGGAACGCCCGCCGCACAGACTCATGCTAACAGATGAATTTGGAAAAGTGAGACAGATCCGGGAAGACTTACTTCTTCAGATCCATGCCGACGCCCTTGCACACGAACTCGGTCGTGTAGATCGTCTTGATGTCGATGCCGGCCTTCACCACGCCCGCCTTGACCATGGCGTCATAGAAGCCCTGCTGCTGCTCGTCGGTCATGCAGCCGATGCCCTTTTCAAGCGCGGCGCCGGATTCGACCAGGCCGAAGTCCTTCATCGTCTTGATCGAGAAGGCGATCTGTCCGTCGGACATTTCCGGATTGTCTTTCTTTATCAGCTCGTTGGCCGCGGCGTTGTCGCCATAGAGGTAGTTGTACCAGCCCTCGATGGTCGCATCGACGAAACGCTGGGTCAGATCCTTGTTCGCCTCCACGAAGTCCTTGCGGCCCTCGATCAGGGTCGAATAGGTCTCGAAGCCGGCATCGGCCAGCAGGAACAGCTTCGGCTTGATGCCGCCTTCCGTCTCGATCGCATAGGGCTCGGACGTGATGTAGCCCTGCTGCGCCGACTGCTTGTCGGCCAGGAACGGACCCGGGTTGAAGGTGTAGGGCTTGTACTGGGCGTCGCTGAAGCCCTCATAGGCCGACTTCATCCACTGGAAATAGGAGGCGTAGCCGTCCTTGCCCATGAAGATGGTCGGCAGCTTGGCCAGATCCTCGAATTTTTCGAGACCGACATCCGGGTGCGCGATCAGGACCTGGGGATCCTTCTGGAAGATCGCGGCCACTTCGATCAGCGGAATGTCCTCGGCCAGCGCGTTCAGCGGCTGCAGCATGTTGCCGGCCATGTAGAAGTCGATCTTGCCGGCCAGAAGAAGCGCCCGGTTGGCCGCCTGCGGTCCGCCCGGAACGATGGTGACCTTCAGGCCGTATTTTTCGTAAGTTCCGTCCGCGACCGCCTGATAGTAGCCGCCGTGCTCCGCCTGTGCCAGCCAGTTGGTGCCGAACTTCACCTCGTCGAGCGCGAAGGCGCCGGAGGTGAAGGAAAGGGCCGCTGCAGCGACGCCGAGAGTCTTGAGAATATGCATGTTGTCTACCGTCTCCTATACGCTCAAAAGTACCGTGCCCGCCCACCGGGGGACCCGATACGTGCTCTGCCGCTGTGCCTCCTCAGGCCCTGGGAGCGGGTCAGGCAATCATGCAGGGAATGAAATAGCAAACCCCGTGCCAGAACCGCCCTTCCCCGGAAACCGGGCTGATTCCATTGCTCCCCCGCCTCCGGCCCCAGGCCGCCGAACAACACCATCGGTATGTCACGCAAAAGCGTTGCACAATTATTATGCAGTTTTGCCAATGGAATGCCACAAGCTTCGGCACAAACTCCGCTTGCGCCGCTGCCCGGGCGGGCTAAGCTTTCGGAACCACATCTTCGTAACAGAAAGGCGACAGGTTCCATGGTGCGAGCCGTTACCCCGACCACCATCAGGGCGCCCTTTGCCCGCTACAGTCACGGCGTCGAGGTTCCCGCCGGCCACCGGTTAGTGTTCGCCTCGGGCCAGCTCGGGATCACGGAAGACGACGTCATCCCCTCAGGTGTGGAGGGACAGACCCGGCTCTGCTTTGAAAACATCGGCGCGATCCTGAAGGAGGCCGGCATGTGGTTTCAGGACATTGTGCGCATCAACGCCTATGTCACCGGCCGGGAACACCTGCCCGGCTACATGAAAATCCGGGACGAGTTCACCGCCGACCCGCCTCCGGCATCGACGCTGATGATCGTTTCCGGCTTCGCCCGCGAGGAGTTCGTGGTGGAAGTGGAGGTGATTGCGGCGAAGGCGGATTCGTAGAAGCCATGGGTACTTGCGCTTCGCGAGAAACCGCATAAAGAATGAACCCCGGCCATCAAGCCGGCGCGGCTTCGCGCAAGGCGCGCCTGAACAGACTTAATTTCCCTGCGCGGAACTCGGACAGCCGGAATTTTGTGATGGCTGTTATCTAAGCCTGCAGGTCCGTGAAAAAGGACCATTTCAATGCGTTTGTGGATCAAGGACCCCATCGCCATTCTCAGCCAGGGCGCGGAGCGGGGCGTCGTCGTGGAAGACGGCGTCATTGTCGAACTCGTCGCCTCCGGCAGGGAACCCATGCTGCCGGTCGACCAGACCTTCGACGCCTCCCGGCACGTGATCACGCCGGGCCTCGTCAACACCCATCACCATTTCTTCCAGACGCTGACCCGCGCCCATCCGCAGGCGATCAACAAGGAACTGTTTCCCTGGCTCCAGACGCTCTATCCGATCTGGGCCAGAAACGTGAAACCGGACAATTTCCGCCTCGGCTCGCGCCTCGCGCTGACCGAGCTGATGATGTCCGGCTGCACCGCCGCCTCCGACCACCACTACCTGTTCCCGGCAGGCCTTGAAGAGGCGATGGATATCCAGGCGGAGGAAGCCGAACGGGTCGGCGTGCGCATGACCATCACCCGCGGCTCCATGAACCTCAGCCAGAAGGACGGCGGCCTGCCGCCGGACACCGTGGTCCAGGACGAGGACACGATCCTCGCCGACTGCGAGCGGGTGCTGTCGAAGTATCACGACACCTCGAAGGGATCGAAACTCCAGGTCGCCCTGGCGCCCTGCGCGCCGTTCACCGTGACCAAGCGCCTGATGCAGGACAGTGTGGCGCTGGCGGAGAAATACGACTGCCGCCTGCACACCCACCTCGGCGAGACCATCGACGAGGACAACTACTGCCTTGAGAAGTTCAACTGCCGCCCGGTCGACTACCTTGAGGAGTGCGGCTGGCTGAACGAGCGGGTCTGGCTCGCCCACGGCATCCACTTCACCGACGACGAGGTCAAGCGCCTCGGCCATGCCTGCGTCGGCGTCTGCCACTGCCCGACGTCCAACATGGTGCTGGCCTCCGGCCAGTGCCGCACCAAGGAACTGGAAGCCGCCGGCAGCCCGGTCGGCCTCGGCGTGGACGGCTCGGCCTCCAACGACAATTCCAACCTGATCGAGGGCGTCCGTCACGCTCTGATGATCAACCGGCTGACCTACGACGCGGCCTCCGTGACCCATTACGACGCCTTCCGCTGGGCGACCGAAGGCTCCGCGCGCTGCCTCGGCCGGGACGATATCGGCGCGATCAAGGTCGGCAAGATGGCCGACATGGCCTTCTACACCCTGGACGAACTGCGCTTCTCCGGCGCCGGCGACCCGCTGGCGGCCCTGGTGCTGTGCGGAGCGCATACCGCCGACCGGGTCATGATCGGTGGCGAGTGGAAGGTTGCCGACGGCGTTCCGACCGGCATCGACATTGGCGAACTGCGCCACGAGCACGGCCAGGCCGCCAAACGGTTCCTGGAAAGCCTTTGAGAAAACCAATACCGCGGGGTGGCCAGCCGCCCCGCGGTATCGGAGGTCAGGACTCCCCTTCGACCTTCAGCGCCCCGGCCAGCAGGAAGATGAAGATGGCAAGCACCGCGACCAGCCCGAAGGCCGCGCGCAGCGAAACAGCCGAGCCTATGAAGCCGAGCACCGGCGGTCCGAACAGGAACGCGCCGTAGCCGAGCGTCGCCACGGCGGCCAGCGCCGTCCCCTTGGACATGACCGGATCGGCCGCGGCGCGCGACATGGCGAGCGGGAAGATCACCGCATTGCCGAGACCCATGACGACGCAGCCGACCCAGATCAGCCAGATATGCGATCCGAGCACCAGCATCGCCGCCCCGGCCGCCGCGGCCAGCCCGCTGAGGCGGGCGACCGGAACCGGCCCGTACCGGGCGATCAGCCGGTCGCCTGAAAGCCGCATGACGACCATTGCGCCTGAGAACAGGGCAAAGCCGATCGCGGCCTGCGAACTGCCGAAACCGAGTTCCTCGATCTGGTAGACCGCCGCCCAGTCGGTCACCGCGCCTTCGCCCAGCGCCGCGATCAGCGCCATGATGCCGACCAGAAACAGGGCCCCTTTCGGAAGGGCCAGCAGCGGTCCCTTTTTCCTGTCCGGCGTCTGACGTTCCGAGGTCCAGGAAACCCGCAGCGCCAGGCCGAGCGGTACGGCCATGATCACGCCCCAGAAGATGAAATGCTGCGCGACGGTCAATTCCAGCCGGATCGCCCCGGCGCCGCCTGCAGCCCCGACGCCGGCGCCCAGGCTGTAGAGCCCGTGATAGGAGGACATGACCGGCTTGCGCAGCGCCTGCTCAACCTCCGCGCCCCAGGCGTTCATCGCGACATCCAGCGCCCCGATGCAGAACCCGACAGCAAAGACCAGCGGGATCATGACCGGGACCGTCGTTCCCGCCGCCAGGCCGACGAACAGGACCAGCGTGAGCACCGCGAGCCCCCGCGTCATCCGGACAGCGCCGATCCGGTCGATCAGCCGGCCGATAATGGGAAAGGCGACGAAGGCGCCGAAGGCCATGGTCAGGAGCACAAGGCCGAACCCGGCCTCGTCCAGCCCCAGAACGGCCTTGATGTCCGGGATCCGCGACGCCCAGATCCCGATCATCGTTCCCAGAAGAAAAAAGATCGTCGCAACGGCGCGCCGCGCCTTCACAGCCTGCATCTGATGCCTGGTTAAGAGAGGTTACGGGCAGTGTCCCGCACGAAAGATATTGCCGGCGACAGTAGATCCAGAATCACGGGCCGGGCAAGCCCCGGGCAATGCCGCAAAGGACCTGCCGTCAGTAAAGCCCGTTCAGGCGCGCTGCGGCCCGGTCCTCGCTTGCCTGCTGAAACAGCTGCAGGGCATCTGAATAGGCCCTGGTCGCGGATGACGAGCCGCCCTCACCCGACCCCGTACCGGCACTCCGGCTGGCGATGCCGCCGCCGGCGTCGTTGCCGCCCGGATTGGAACCGTTCTGGTTCGCACCGTTCTGGTTAGCACCGTTCTGCCCGGAACCGCTTGCCGCTGCGGACGGACCGTCTCCGGCGGCGGCTGCACCGTCCGCGCTTTCGGTCGCCTCGTCTCCGCCGGACTGTTCCGCCGCCCGCTCCTGGCGGAGCTGGGTCTGGGCTTCCTGCAACTGCGTCCGCGCCTGCTGGGCGACCTTCAGATCCTGGGACGACGGTTCGGCGGGCGCGGTCGCGGCGCGGATGACGACCTGCATCTTGCGGATCGTCGCTTCCGCGGTGCGCTCGGTGGAGGTGTCGATGGAAACTTCGCCGCCGATGGCGTACCGCTTGCCGTCCGGACCCTGCTGGTAGGTATAGCTGGGCGCACTCGCATAAGCGCCGCCGGCGCGGGCATGGGCCTGTTCGTGTGCGCGCACCTCCCGGTCACGCTCCTTCAGTTTTTCGACCTGCTTTTCTTCGCCCTCCGAAAGACCGTCCGACTTGTTGGTCCCCTCGTCCTCCTGCGCAGCGGTCGCCGGATTGCCGGTTTCCTCCGAGCCGCCCGTCGCCGGATCCTCGCCTTGCACGGCCGTCTCGCCGTCCCGGGCCTCCGGATCATCCTTCAGCGTCGCAAGTTCCTCCGCATCGACCCCCTGCAAGGCCAGGATCGCATCCGGACCCAGCGGCGGGACTGACGCTGTCCGGCTCGCGGCTTCCCTGGCCTGTTTCTTTTCATCGACCTCACATTCGCAGTCGCTCCCCCGAAGAGGCAGTTTCTCCTCGGTGTCGCTTGTGCCGGTCCCGCCATACCGGCTTGCGGCCAGGCTGCGGGCGGCCGAATGGGTCAACAGGGCGCCGATCATGCGGCGCATTTTCCGCGCAATCGCCTAGCGAAATCTTAACGCGCCTTAACGCTTGCCATCAGATTTGCGTGAGAGCCGATAAATAGGGACGCGCAAAAAATAGACACCGTGCCCACCTGACGGATACGTTGCAGCGCGGTATGGTCTGCCGCAACAGGATTTCCGGCAAGGGTGAGTAGAATGCTTCCAAGACGATACTGGCACGAAATGACGACGATGGATTTCAGGGACCCTTCGGTTCAGGACTGGATCGCGGTTCTGCCGGTCGCCGCCATCGAACAGCACGGGCCGCATCTTCCCGTCTATACGGACACGGCCATTGCCGAAGGCCAGATCGCCCGCGTTCTGGAACTGCTGCCCGACGACCTGCCCGTCACCTTCCTGCCGACCCAGGCCGTCGGCAAGTCGAACGAGCACATTTCCTCGCCGGGCACCCTGACACTTTCCTGGGACACGCTGACGAATGCCTGGCTGGACATCGGCGACAGCGTCGCGCGCGCCGGCATCCGCAAGCTGGTGCTGATCAACTCCCACGGCGGAAATGTGCCGGTCATCGACATCGTCGCCCGCGAACTCAGGGTGAAGCACGACATGCTGGTCACCGCGACCGCCTGGTCCCGGTTCGGGCAGCCGGAAGGCGTCTTTCCGGACGAGGAATTCACCTACGGCATCCACGGCGGCGACGTCGAGACCTCCATCATGCTGCACCTCCACCCGGATCTGGTGCGCATGGACCTGGCGGAGGATTTCACCTCCTCCCAGCAGGACTTCATCAAGGAGTTCAAGTATCTGCGCGGCCACGGCCCCCAGCAGTTCGGCTGGAAGTCCCAGGACCTCAACCCGAAGGGCGCGGTCGGCAACGCGGCGAACGCCAGCGCCGAAAAGGGCAGGAAGTCCCTGGACAGGGCGGCCGAGGCCTTCGTCGACCTCCTCAAGGACATCCACGCCTTCGACATCAACCGGCTGTGGACCCCGGACGCCTGAACCGCCTTCAATCCAGATGGTGCGTTTCGTTTTCGCATAGAAACAGAAGACATTATCGCCCCCTCTCCCATTGGGAGAGGGTCGGGGTGAGGGGAACAAAGCTCTCCAGGATACGGATAGGCCAGATCCCTTCACCCGGGCCATTCGGCCCGACCTCTCCCGACGGGAGAGGTTACCGGAGGCCGGCGATCGGCGGTTCATGCCACAGCCAAAACAAAAGAGCCCGGACCGAAGCCCGGGCTCTTTTCTATTTGATTATCGCGTCTTCAGCGCGATCAGGCGACCGCGCGGGCGAGGGCGCATTGCGACCACAGGTCGTTGAGCGCGTGCACCAGGTGATCGAGATCCGCGTCCGTGTGCATCGGCGACGGCGTGATTCGCAGACGTTCCGTGCCCTTGGCAACCGTCGGATAATTGATCGGCTGGATGTAGATGCCGTACTGATCGAGCAGGATGTCGCTGATCATGCGGCACTTGACCGGGTCCTTGATCATCACCGGCACGATGTGGCTCGGATTGTCCAGGTGCGGAATGCCGGCCGCATCGAGCCGGGCCCGCAGCTTGGCGACCGCCGACCGGTGCCGCGCGCGTTCGAATTCGCTTTCCTTCAGGTGACGGATCGAGGCCGTCGCGCCCGCGGCAACCGCCGGCGGCAGCGCCGTGGTGAAGATGAAGCCGCTGGCGAAGCTGCGCACGAAGTCGACCATCGCGGCCGAACCGGTGATGTAGCCGCCGACCACGCCGAAGGCCTTGCCGAGCGTGCCCTCGATCAGGGTCACCCGGTCGGCAACGCCGTCACGTTCGGAAATGCCGCCGCCGCGCGGACCGTAAAGACCGACCGCATGGACCTCGTCCAGGTAGGTCATGGCGCCGTATTTGTCGGCCACATCGCAGATCGCTTCGATCGGCGCGATATCGCCGTCCATGGAATAGACGCTCTCGAAGGCGACGATCTTCGGCCGGTGCGGTTCGATCGCGGCGAGCTTGCGCTCCAGGTCGGCCACGTCGTTGTGGTTCCAGATGACCTTTTCCGCGCGCGAATGGCGAATGCCTTCGATCATGGACGCATGGTTCATGGAATCGGACAGGATCACGCAATCCTTGAGACGCGAGCCGAGCGTGGAAAGGGCCGCCCAGTTGGACACGTAGCCGGAGGTGAACAGCAGCGCGCCTTCCTTGCCGTGCAGATCGGCCAGCTCTCTTTCGAGCTTCACATGGTAGTGGTTGGTGCCGGAGATGTTCCGCGTGCCGCCGGCGCCCGCGCCGCACTGGTCCAGCGCCTCGTGCATGGCCGCGATCACCTTCGGATGCTGCCCCATGCCCAGATAGTCGTTGGAACACCAGATGGTGACTTCACGCTGCTGGTCGCCGACATGGTTGTCCGCTTTCGGGAAGGAGCCGCAACGGCGTTCAAGATCGGCGAAGAGGCGGTAGTTGCCTTCTTCCTTCAGCTGGTCGAGCTGATCCTGGAACAGCGCGTCATAATCCATCAGTTACCTCTCCCATAACTCAAGCACCTGCGTCCGGGTGGTGCATTTTCTAATGGGGCAATATTACATGCCAAAAATACAATGTATCATTGAGCTATCGCAAAGCCAGCCATTCAGTCAAATTTTCTTGGGGCCATTCGTCGCAACCCCGTTCCTGCCTGAGCCGGCCTGCCACGGTTTGGCATCCTCATGCTGCCATGTAAATATGCAATTTGAAAGTTAACGGGCCCCGGCCGGGATATATCGGCAGTTTTCACGCGGCCTTTCGGGAAGGATGGACGGGCCACGGCCTGCATGCCTGTTCCTCGGCCGTTTCGAAACAAGAGCCTCAGGCCCTGTGTTGATCGCGGTCAATGCGCCTCATCCCGCACCGCACTAAGTCATGCACTCTTAAATGAGAATGGCATGGTATCCTTTCTCAGGCAGCGCTCCGGAATTCAGTCAAAGGCAGGGACTTCTCAATGGCGGACGGGCGGAATATCGGACATATCGTGGCGCTTGAAGGCGGCGTTGCGGATGTCCGTTTCACCGGCCCGCTGCCGGAAATCGGCAATCACCTCGTGGCCCTGTCCGATCCCGAAATCGACATCGAGGTCGCAACCCTGCCCGGCGCGGATACCGCGCGCGGCCTGGTTCTCAATCCCTCTTCCGAACTGCGTCTCGGGCTCGCCGTGCATGACACCGGGCGGCCGCTGACCGTACCGGTGGGCGAAGACCTCCTCGGCCGCATGCTCAACCTGTTCGGTGAGACGATCGACAACAAGGAACCGCTTGCCAGCCTGCCCCGGCGGTCGATCCACGGCGAAATGGTTCCCCTGTCGAAGCGCCGCGTCGAAAGCGAGATCTTCGAGACCGGCATCAAGGCGATCGACCTGCTGAGCCCGCTCGAAAAGGGCGGCAAGGCCGGCCTGTTCGGCGGCGCCGGCGTCGGCAAGACCGTGCTGATCACCGAGATGATCCACAATACGGTCGCCGAATACGAGGGGATCTGCCTGTTTTGCGGTATCGGCGAGCGGTGCCGGGAGGCGGAGGAACTCTACCGCGAGATGGAGGCGGCCAAGGTCCTCGACCGCACCATCATGGTCTTCGGACAGATGCACGAAAGCCCGGGCGTCCGCTTCCGCGTCGGTCACGCGGCCCTGACCATGGCCGAATATTTCCGCGACGACCTGCGCCGCAACGTCCTCGTGCTGATCGACAACATCTTCCGCTTCGTGCAGGCAGGCTCCGAGGTTTCAGGCCTTCTCGGCCGGATGCCGTCGCGCGTCGGCTACCAGCCGACGCTCGGCACGGAACTGGCCGACCTTGAAGAACGGATCTGCTCCACGGACCGGGGCACGATGACCTCGATCCAGGCGGTCTACGTGCCCGCCGACGATTTCACCGATCCGGCGGCCACCCACACCTTTTCGCACCTGTCGGCATCCATTGTGCTGTCGCGCAAGAAGGCTTCGGAAGGCATCTATCCCGCGATCGATCCCCTGAAGTCGTTCTCCAAGATGCTGACGCCGGGCACGGTCAGCGACCGGCACTACAATGTCGCCCGCGCGGTCCGCAACACGCTGGCCGAATACGAGGAACTGAAGGACATCATCGCCATGCTGGGCCTGGAGGAGCTGTCGGAAAAGGACCGGGCCGTCGTCAAGCGCGCACGGCGTCTGGAACGGTTCCTGACCCAACCGTTCTTCTCCACCGAGAAGATGACCGGCAACCCGGGGACATTCGTCCGCCTGGAGGACACGCTTGCGTCCTGCGAACGCATCCTGGCAGATGAATTCGCCGACAGGCCGGAGAGCGATTTCTACATGATCGGCACCGTGGAGGATCTTGAACGCGACAAGGCCGGGACGGGGACGAATACCGATGCGGCTTAAAATTATCACACCAAGGAAAATACTGCTCGATCTGGAAGTCAGCCGGATCGTTGCCGAAGGACCCGACGGGGCCTTCGGCATGCTGCCCAATCACATCGATTTCGTCTCGCAACTGGTGCCGGGCATTCTGACCTATGAAACGATGGACGGCACCGAGTGCTACGCCGGCATTCGCGCCGGCACCCTTGTGAAATGCGCGGAGGAAGTCCTCGTCTCGACAGGCAACGCGATCCTCGGACATGATCTTGAAAGCCTTCAGGCCCGTGTGCAGGAGGTCTTCCGGGATCTCGACGAGACCGAACGGGCCGCCCGTTCCGCGCTCGCCCGGCTGGAGGCGCAGATGGTCCGCCGGTTCCTTGATCTGGAACAGTCCGCATGACCCGCAGAGACAGACACAGGCTCGATGAAAGCGCCGGCAGACAGGCCGACGAGATCGCCCGCAAGGCGAAACGCAAAAGGCAAGCCCGGTCGCGCGGCGAACGGAATGAATTATACGGTCTCGGCATGTTCGGGCTCGTAGGCTGGTCCGTCGCCATTCCGACCGTGCTCGGCACGGCCCTGGGCGTGTGGATGGACGACCGCATGGTTTCCAATACCCGGTTCTCCTGGACACTCGCCATGCTTCTCGCCGGCGTGTCCGTCGGCTGCATGAACGCCTGGTACTGGGTCCGGCGGGAAAGTCAGGACGATGAGGCAGATGATGAAAACTAGAAAAGCGAGCGGCTGCCGGAACCCGCGGACGAAAGGCTATACCTGATCATGTCTCCCCTGGCCCTTGTCATCGCCTTTGCCGTCGGCGCGGCCCTGGGGGCCGCCTATTTCATGATGCTGTGGTTTTCCGTGCGGAACTTCACCGGCGGCGGACCGGGATGGATCTTTGCCGCCAGCACCCTCGGGCGGCTCGCGCTGGTCGGTGGCGCAATGGCGATTTTCGTTATCGGCAAGTTCGATCTCTATGAACTTGGCGCCGCGGTTGCCGGTTTCGTGATCGTCCGCTTTTCGGCGACCCGCATTGCCAGGCAGAAAAACATTGAAGGCTCCCGGTAATGGAAATCAGTCCGGACCAGTGGATCATCTACGAATGGCACGGCCTCAGGCTGAACGCGACGATCGTGTTCACCTGGGTCGTCATGGCCATTCTGGTACTCGGGTCCTGGTCGATCACGGCCCGCCTGTCCGAAGGAGAAACCGTTTCCCGCTGGCAGGTGCTGCTGGAAGTGATCGTCGGCGGCATTCGCGACCAGATCGCCGACATCGGGGCGGGCGATCCCTTGCGTTACCTGCCCTTCATCGGAACCCTGTTCCTGTTCATCGCGACCTCGAACATCCTGACCGTTCTGCCGTGGTACGAACCGCCGACCGGGTCCCTGTCGACGACGGCCGCCCTTGCCATCTGCGTCCTGATCGCGGTTCCCCTGTTTTCCATCACGAAACGGGGACTGCTCGCCTATCTGCGCAGCTACGCCGAACCGACCCTGTTGATGCTGCCGTTCAACATCATCGGCGAACTGTCGCGCACGCTGGCCCTCGCCGTCCGTCTCTACGGCAACATCATGAGCGGCTCGATCATCGTCGGCATCCTGATCAGCATCGCCCCCTTCTTCTTTCCGATCATCATGCAGCTTCTCGGCCTGCTCACAGGCCTGGTTCAGGCCTACATCTTCGCCGTGCTGGCGATGGTCTATATCGCCTCCGCCTCCAAGACCCATCGGCACGGACCGAAAGAAGCGGAAGCTGCCGGCTCCTCAGACGAAATCCAAACTCCCGGAGAATGAATATGGAACAAATTCCATGGATCGAGATCGTGTCCGTTTTCACGGCTGGCATGACGACCATGTTCGGGGCCATCGGACCGGCGCTCGCCGAAGGACGGGCCGCCTCCCAGGCGCTGCTTGCCATCGCCCAGCAGCCGGACGCGTCGAACACGATCACCCGGACCCTCTTTGTCAGTCTGGCCATGATCGAATCCACGGCCATCTACTGCTTCGTCGTCTCCATGATCCTCCTGTTCGCCAACCCGTTCGTCACACAGGCCGCGCAGGTCGCGGGAGGATAATCCCTTGGAACTCGACTGGCTGACGATCGCCGCGCAGATCGCAAACTTCCTGGTCCTGATCTGGCTGCTGCAGCGTTTCCTGTACACGCCGATCACGCGTGCCATGGCGAAACGCGAAGCGCGGATCGAGGAACGCCTTGCCGACGCGCGCCATCAAAGGCAAGAAGCGGAGCGGGAAGCCCAAGCCTTGCGCGAACGGCAGAGGGAGCTTGATGCGCGCGCCGAGGAGATCATGGCCGAAGCCCGCCGCGAGGCCGAGGCACTCAAGGAGCAGCTGGAACAGGACGTCCGCAGCGAATTCGCCGAAAAGCGGGCCAACTGGCAGGAAAACCTCGAACAGGAAAAGGCCGAACTGGTCCGCCAGTTGCGCAAGCGCATGGCCGATCAGGTGGTCAAGGTGGTTCGCCGCACCTTGTCCGACTTTGCCAACACGGACCTCGCCGAACAGCTGGCCAATGAATTCGCCCGTCGCCTGGAAACGCTCGACGGGGACAACAGGACGCGTCTGCGCGCTGCGGCCGCCCGGCCCGGCACCGATGCGGTGATCGAAAGCGGCATCGACCTGCCCGCCGTGGCGCGGCGGCGCATCGCGCAGGCCGTTGATGACAATCTGGCCGGGAACATCAAGCTCGACTTCCGAACCGACGAAGACGTGGTGCTCGGCGTCCGCCTGTCCCTGGGCGACGATATCGTGGAGTGGTCGGCCGGCAGCTACCTGAAGAAGCTGGACGACCTTGTCCGCGACACCCTGGACGCCGCCGGTCTCGGCGACCAAAAGCCCGAAGCGAGGTCCGATGCCTGATCTGCCCGAGGAACTGACCGACAACCTCTTCGACCGGATGGACGAGGTTCTGGAAAGGACCGAAGCCAGGCTGGAAGTCGCGGATATCGCGCGGGTCCTCAGCGTCGGCAACGGCATTGCCGACATCGCCGGCTTCACAGATCTTTATGCCGACGAACTCGTCTCCTTCCCCCACGGCGAGATGGGCATCGCCTCCAGTCTCGGCGAGGATCGGACCGGCGTGATCGTGCTCGGTCCGACGGACCGCATCCGCCCCGGCGACACGGTCCTTCGCACCCGCCGGGTCGTGGATGTGCCGGTCGGCGATGCCCTGCTCGGCCGGGTGGTCGACCCTCTGGGGCAGCCGCTGGACGGCGGCAGCCCCATCCGCGCGGAAGCCCGGCTGCCGATCGAACGCCCGGTCCTGCCGATAATGCACCGCGCTCCCGTCAACGTCCCGCTCCAGACCGGGATCAAGGCCATCGACGCCGCCATCCCGATCGGGCGCGGCCAGCGGGAACTGATTCTCGGAGACCGGCAGACGGGCAAGACCGCGATTTCGGTGGACACCATCTTGAACCAGCACGAGACCGGCGTCGTCTCGATCTATTGCGCGATCGGGCAGCGGGCCTCCGCCGTCGCCCGTGTGATCCAGGCCCTGCGGAAAGGCAACGCGCTGGAGCGGACCATCGTCGTCGTCGCCAGTGCCGACGAGGCGCCCGGGCTCCAGTTCGTCGCACCCTATGCGGCGACATCCATGGCCGAGCATTTCATGGAAAAAGGCCGCGACGTTCTGATCGTCTACGACGACCTGACCCGCCACGCCCGTGCCTACCGGGAACTGTCGCTGCTCCTTCGGCGCCCGCCCGGACGCGAGGCCTATCCAGGCGACATCTTTTATATCCACTCCAGGCTTCTGGAACGTTCCGCGCACCGCAGGGACGAATTCGGCGGCGGCTCCGTGACCGCCCTGCCCATCATCGAAACCCAGGCGCAGAATATCTCGGCCTATGTACCGACGAACCTGATCTCGATTACCGACGGGCAGATCTACCTGTCGCCGGGGCTTTTCGAGAAGGGCCAACTTCCGGCCATCGACATCGGCGATTCCGTCAGCCGTGTCGGCGGCAAGACCCAGTTGCCCGCATATCGCTCCGTCGCCGGAGACCTGCGCCTGTTCTACGCCCAGTTCGAGGAACTGGAGAGCTTCGCCCGGTTCGGCACCCAGATCGATCCGGAAACCCGGGCCAAGATCGACCGAGGTTTGAGGGTGCGGGAAATCCTCAAGCAGAACGAACACGTGCACATGTCGGTGGTCGACCAGATCGTGGCCCTCCTGGCGGCAACCGGCGGTCTGTTCGATAAAATCCCGCCGGAGCGGATCGCCGAGGCGGAAAAGCGCGTCTGCGAGGCGGCCGGGCGCCAGTGCCCCAAGATCCGCGACCGTATTCAGGGAGGCGGGGAACTTGGTTCCGGCGACCGCGACACCCTGATCGAAACGATGAAACAGGCCTTGCAGGTCATGCTGCCCGACACGGACCGGGAGCAATAGCGATGGAAACGCTCGAGGCCCTGTCGGAACGCCTGCACACGACCGAGGAAATCCAGTCCATCGTGCGCACGATGAAGGCCCTGTCCTCGGTGAACATCCGCCAGTACGAACATGCCGTCACGGCGATTGCCGGTTACGAGCGGGCGATCACCCTGGGCCTGCAGGTGGTGCTGCGCAATCGCCGCAACAAGGCGGAGCCTCTCGGCCTGGCCCCGGAGGACCGCGAGGCCGGTCATCGCCGCGCCCTCATCGTCGTCGGATCCGACCGGGGACTGTGCGGCCGCTTCAACGACAGGATCGCGGAGTTCGCGTCGAAACGGCTCGATGCCGAAGAAACCCCGACCGATGAAGAGGAACCTTTTGTGTGCGCCGTCGGGATCCGCGCCGCCGCCCGCCTGGAGGCGCTGGACCTGCCGGCAAACAGGGTTTTCACCCTGCCGGGGTCAGTCGACGGCCTGATCGATACCGTGCAGGCAATCGTCGTCGACATCGACCGGTGGGTGCGCGAGGAGGGCGTCGGGCCCGTCGCGCTGGTCTGCAACCGGAAGTCCGATCACACTCTTGCCGAGGCAACGCACAAGGAGCTTCTCCCGGTTTCGAAAGCCTATCTGGACGGGCTTGCGGCGGCACCCTGGCCGTCGAACCGGCTTCCCATGTACCGGATGGAGGAAGGCGAACTGTTTTCCTGGCTGATCCGGCAGCATCTCTTTCTCATTCTTTACGCCGCCCTGGCGGAATCGCTTGCAAGCGAGCACGCCTCAAGACTTGCCGCCATGCAGAACGCCGAACGCAACATCGACGAACGCCGGGAAAACCTGCTTGCCGATTTCCGGAAAAAACGGCAGGAAACGATTACGCACGAACTGCTTGAAGTGGTGGCCGGGTTCGAGGCAATCCGGAAAAAGCGTTAGGCCACAAGGCGATAAATGCAGACCGTTTGACCGGTTCCGGAGGACCGAAACATGCCACAGGACAACCTGATATCGGCTTTGCTGCGCCGATACGGGGAAACCTATTCCAGCGAACTGGGGCTGGACCTGGCCGGCAATGTTCCCTCGGATCTGTTCCGCTGGCTGTGCGCAAGCCTTTTGATGAGCGCCCCCATTTCCTCCCGCCTTGCCATGCGCGCCGCCAAGGCTCTTGCCGACAAGGGCTGGACGACACCGGCCAAACTCGCCCTCAGCAAATGGCGGGACCGGACGAGCGTTCTGAACGCGGCCGGTTATGCGCGGTTCGACGAGAAGACGGCGACAATGCTCGGCGAAATGGCCGAAAAGATCATGACCGACTATGACGGCGATCTGCGGGGCCTGCGCGAAATGGCCCACCGCGATCCGCTGACGCAACGAAAGCTCCTGAAGGAGTTCAAGGGCATCGGCGACGTCGGCGCGGATATCTTCTGCCGCGAGGTCCAGGTCGCCTGGAAGGAACTCTATCCCTTCGCCGACGAACGCTCCTATGCCGCGGCCCGGTCCCTCGGACTGCCCGACGATATCACCTATCTGTCCGCCCTGGTCGAGCCCAGGGCGTTCCCGGACCTGCTGACGGCCCTGATCAGGGCCGACATGGCAGGCGAGACCGCAGCCTCTCTGGAAAGGCCGGACTGAACCGTTTTCCGGGTCTGTCAGTCTTTCGCCCTGGCCAGCACGAAATCGTGCTCCACGTCCCAGAAGAAGGGGCCTCGGAACTCCAGTTCGCTTATCCGGTCGCGATCCTCGGATTTCCTGAATTCCGCGAGCAGGCTTTCCTTCACGCCGAAGACCGCATCGGAATGGATGTAAGGATCGTCCGGATCGAAGATGTGCGTGATCAGGGTTTCGAAGCCGTCGGCCTTGATCATGTAGTGCAGATGTGCCGGCCGGTTGGGATGCCGGCCGAGCTGGCCCAGAAGCTTGCCGACGGTGCCGTCGTCCGGGATCGGGTAGTATTTCGGCTTGACCGCCCGGAACCAGTAGCTGCCGTCAGCCCCGGTCCGGAACACCCCGCGCAGATTGAAGTCCGGCTGGATGCCCTTCTGCTGGACATCGTAGAAGCCTTCGTCATTGGCCTGCCACACATCGATGACCGCGCCCTCGACCGGTTTGCCATCGGTGTCGAGAATGCGTCCGTGAACCACCATGTCCTCGCCCTTCCGGTCGAGGCAGATGTTGGCGCCCATGTCCAGGATCGGCGCGTCCTCCACGTGGAACGGACCGAGCACGGTGCTTTCCGACGCCCCGGAAGGCTTCCGGTTGTTGATGGCGTCAACGAGCATGGAGACACCCAGGACATCCGACAGCAGAATGAACTCCTGCCGCCACTCGTTGCAGAGCTGCCCGGTCTTGGTCAGGAACTGGATCGCCTGAAACCATTCCTCATGGGTCGGTTCCACTTCCTTCACCGCCTCATGCAGTTTCCGCGTCACCACCTCCATGACCTGCCTGAGGCGTTCGTCCTTCGCGTTCCGGTTCCGGCCCGTAACGACTTCAACCGAATTGTCTTCGGTGAAAAAGCCTTTTTCATGCGCTTCCATGGAGGTCTCCTAAAGCCCGAGAATTTGTTTGAAAATGCGGCGCAGATCGCCGACGGGATCATCCGACAGGTCTTCCTTGCGCCAGCACACATGCTGGTCCGGGCGGACCAGAACGATGCCGCTGTCGCGGACCTCACGGGCATTGGCCCAGTCCCCGGTCAGATCCTGCCATTCCCGGCGCGGGCCGATGACGTAGGCCGCGATTTCGATACCCAGTTCGTTACCGACAAGCTGGGCCGCCTCCGCCCAGGCTTCCCCGCCGATTCCGGTGAACAGCGCAAACCGGCCCTTGCCGGCGAGATCGAGGATTGACGCCTTGCCGTGCATGTCGCTGTCGAGCCAGACATGAGGCAGGCGGGCGCCCGGCCAGGTGGTGGGTTGATAGTGCAGTTCCGCGTCCCGCGTGAATTCAGGCTCCGGCTGGCCGTCCGTCACCACCGCGTCCGATTTGTAGCGCTGGTTCATCTCAACGCCATGGGCATCGAATTCGTAAACCTTGAAGGCGATCGCTTCGCGGATCGCCCGGCGCTGCTCTTCGGCCTCCGGCGTGTTGTCGCAGCGCGCATCCATGTTGGCCTGCATCTTGACGGGATCGACGGAATCCAGCAGCCCGAGAGCCTTGAAGATGGGGCCGAACTCCTCGATCGACTGGTTCGCCCGGGTCACGATCTGCTTCGCCACCGGCGCGCGTTCCTGGCTGTAGCTTTCCAGCAGGCCGGGGGCCGCCTGGCCCTTGACCACCATGGCGAGTTTCCACGCCAGATTGAAACTGTCCTGGATGGAGGTGTTGGATCCCAGGCCGTTGGACGGCGGATGACGGTGCGTGGCATCGCCCATGCAGAAGACGCGGCCGTTGTGCATGCGGGTGGCGTACATGTTGTTCACCGTCCAGGTGTTGGCCGACAACAGCTCGATGTCGAGATCCGGATCGCCGACAAGATCCCGGGCCACTTTCGTCGCGAAGGCGTCGTCGACCTCGGGCGCCGGCTCATTGATGTCGTACCCCCAGACGATCAGCCACTCGTTCCAGGGCCGGACCATGCGCACCAGCCCCATGCCGATCCCGCCGACGTCGGCGCCGGGCTGCAGAACCCAGTAGAGAACCGATGGCCGATGGGCGACATATCTGGACAGGTCCGCCCTGAACAGGATGTTCATGGAACCGGCGACCCCCATCTTGCCCTCGAAGGGAAGACCGGCATCCTCGGCCACCTTGGAATTGCCGCCGTCGGCCCCGACGAGATTCTTCGATCGCACGGTGAATTCCTTGCCGGACAGTCGGTCCAGGCAGGTCGTCGTCACCCCGTCGGCATCCTGAACGTGACGGAGATACTCCGTCGACATGCGCGCCTGCGTTCCCCGGGAACAGGCGGCCTTGAACAGGATCGGCTCCATGAAGGTCTGCGGCAGGTCGATCATGTGCGATGGCGAGGCAAGCTGATGCTCCGCCCGCTTGAGGGGATGTTTCCCCCAGCTCTTCATGCGGCCGATCTCCTCGCCGGCCAGGGACGTGCAGAACACGTTTTCCCCCATCAGGTCCTGATTGGTGCCATGGATATAGGCTTCGTCCTCAACCTCCCTGCCAAGGTCGCGCAGCACCTCCATCGCACGCTGGTTGGTGATGTGCGCGCGCGGCGTGTTGGCGAGCCAGCGATAGCGGTTGACGGCCATGTTGTCGACGCCGTAGCTGGACAGGAGTGCGGCCGTCGCGGAGCCGGCCGGGCCGGTGCCGAGAATGAGCACGTCGGTGGTGATGTCAGTCATGTGATCCTCCCCGGATTGATCGATCGATCTGATTGAGTGGCCTGCCTGACAGCCGGCGCCGAATGGGAAACAGCTCCAGACCGGTGCGGTCGGTGAAAAGTCCCCACAGGCCGCGCGGAGCGAACAGCATGGTGGCAATGCCCAGGACACCAAGGATCAGCAGGTACCAGGCGCCGTAGCCGGCCAGCGTGTTCTGGAGAAAGAAGAAGATCAGCACACCGAGGATGGGGCCTTCGATGGTTCCGATACCGCCGATAACGACGATGAAGATGACATAGGCGGTCCAGTCGAGGACGGAAAACGCCGCGTCCGGGGAAATACGCGCCTTCTGCAGGTAGATCAGCGCACCCGCCAGACCGGTGATGAAGGCGGTGGTCAGATAGACCAGGGTCTTGATGCGGCGGGCATCCACACCCACCGCACGGGCGGCCGTCTGGTTGTCGCGGACGGCGGCGAGGCCGAGCCCCTGACGGGAACGCAAGAGCCAGTAGACGCATCCGATCGTCACCGTGACCAGCGCCAGCGCCAGCCAGTAAGTCAGGACATCCGTCGCCGCCGATGTTTTCAGTCCGAGCGTGTCCTTCAGGAAGTCAACGCCGGCCATATCCTTCACGGCATTTCTGGGAAGGGAGGTGCCGGTTCCCCCGCCCAGCGCCTTCCATTGGGCAAGGCTCAGGCGGACGATTTCCGACGCCACCCAGGTGCCGATGGCGAAATAGGCCCCCTGCAGCCGGAACACGAAAAAGGCCACGGGAATCGCCAGCACAACGGCTGCGCAGCCGGCCAGCACGATCGAGACAAGAGGATCGAGACCGAACAGGGTGACGCAGGAAAACAGCGCATAGGCGCCGAAGCCGACGAAGGCCTGCTGGCCCACCGATACGAGCCCCGCATAGCCCGCCAGCAGGTTCCAGGCCTGGGCCAGGACCAGCATCGTCAGGATGAAGAACAGATCCTGGATGAGACTGCGGGATGCGAACAGGGGTGTCAGAATGCCCAGAAGAAGCAGCGCCACGGCAATGCCCAGAAAGACGGACGAGGTGCGGGTGCGGATCTGGACGGTCCATGGGGAGGAAGAGGGCATGGGGTGCGGACCTCCTCAATCCACGGCCCGCGGGAAAAGCCCGCGCGGGAAGAACAGCAGGACAAGGAGGAAGGCCACATGGCCGGCAAGGATCTGCCATTCCGGATTGATCGCCGCTCCCAGCGTCTGGGTGACGCCGATGATGATGCCGCCGGCGAGTGTGCCCCACAGGGAACCGAGACCGTTTTCAGTAAAGTCCGTCTGTTGATCATGACATTTCCTCCCAAGAAAATTCGTCTATGTGGCCGGACGTGTTCCCTCCCATGCGTCCTGCAGCACGGCTCGAATGGCATTCCGTTTCAGCGGTTCGGGATTCCAGTAGGGATTGTCGCTCGCGATATCGGCGGCGCGGTCGAGATCGGCTTCCGCGAGCCCGAGTTCCTTCAGGGCCTGAGGCGCGCCGATCTTCGTGGCGAAATCAAAAAGCCCGCTTCCCGGTTCGGCGCCGAAGAGATCGGACACCGGCGCAAGAAGATCGGGCACGGCCCGCGCATTGAAGCCGATCGTGTGCGGCAGCATGATCGCATGGGTTTCCGCATGGGGCATATCGAAGCTTCCGCCGAGCGTGTGGCAGATCTTGTGATGAAACGCCATGCCGACCGTTCCAAGCACCGTGCCGCAGAGCCAGGCACCATAAAGCGCTTCGGCGCGTGCGTCCGGGTTGTTCGGCGTTTCCACGAGGACAGGCAGCGCATCGCGAAAGGCCCTCAGGCCTTCCACGGCCATCAGGGTCGAAACCGGATTCCGGTCCTGCGCGTAGAGCGCTTCGGCGGCATGAGCCATGGCGTTGAGGCCGCTGGTCACGCTCATGGCGGCCGGAAGGCCATAGGTGAGTTCCGGGTCGTAGATCACGACTTCCGGCTGAACCCTGTCATCCCGCAAGGTGGTCTTGCGGCCGTTCTCCGTCTGCCCGAGGATCGAGGTGACCTCCGATCCGGCATAGGTGGTGGGAATGACGATCTGCGGCAGGTCGGTCCGGTAGGCGATCGCCTTGCCGAGACCGGTCGTCGATCCGCCTCCCAGCGCGACCAGGCAATCGGCGCCGGACGCCTGGACGGTTTTCAGGGCCTCTTCGGTGACACCGACCGGCGTATGCATCGCCGCATCGGTGAAGGTTCCGGCCGACAGGGGTCCGAGCGTTTCCGCAAGCTCCCGTCCTGCCGCGGCCTGCTGCGGCGTGGTCAGGACCAGCGCCCGGCCACAGTCCAGACGGGCCATCCATTTGTCAACGGTCCGGCTTTCCCCGTTACCGAAGACGATCTGCGCACTGTTTCCCTTGTAATTGAAAACCTTGGTCATCGGGATCCCCCGGGCCGCTGGGAACATAGGACAAAGGTGAATTCGAGACTGTTTGCCGAAGGCCCGGCCTCGCCGGTACGGCGGCGGAAGTCCCCCAGGAGTCCCTTTTTCACACCGAAAACCGCGTCCTCGCACAGGTGCGGGTCGTCCCTGTCAAAGACCTGCGTTGTCAGGGTCTGATAACCTTGGGCCGAGATCTGGAAATGAAGATGGGCCGGCCGGCGCAGCGGCAGGCCGAGCTGCGTCATGAGGGCGCCGACCGGACCGTCGTGCGGCACCGGATAGCCGGCCGGCTTCACGGTCTTGTAGGAAAACTGGCCCGCGCTGTCGGTCAGGAAAACGCCGCGCAGATTGTTGTCCGGCTGCAGGTCCGGCTGCTGGTTCTCATAGATGCCCTCGCCGTTCGCCTGCCAGGTTTCCACGCGGGCTCCCGCGATCGGCCTGCCGTCCAGGTCTTCGACCGTCCCGAAGACCGAAAGCGCCGTTCCCTTGCCGTCGAGACAGATGTCGGACCCGTTCTCGAACACCGGAACATCGGCCCGGTAGAAGGGACCCCGCGGCGTGTTCGGCGTGGCTCCGGGCGGACGGTTGGCGTTCAGGTCATCGACAAGCGCGGAAATCCCGAGCAGATCGGACAGGAGCACCCATTCCTGGCGCCGGTCATCGCTCGCATGGCCGACCTCGGTCAGAAAGCGGATGGCCTTGCGCCAGTCTTCATGGGTCGGTTTCGTTTCGCGGATAGCGGCATGCAGGTGCCGGACGATGCTCAGGAGGATGCGGGGCAGATCCCCGCGCCCGGCCGGCGGCAGCCTGTCGGCAAACAAGGCATCCGATCTTGCCTCACTGAAAAACGCGGCTTCCGGCAGAACGGGCATTCTTCCTCCTGGTGTCACAACGGCCACCCGGGAAGCCTAGCAAGCCCATCGGGCCTTCTTGATGATTTTTGACAAGATTAATATAACATATTGCTATGAAATTGGATGAACGGCATCTGGTACAATTGGCGGCGGTCGTCCAGACCGGCAGCGTTACGGAGGCTGCGGACATGCTGGGCCTTACGCAGCCCGCCGTCTCCCGTACCCTGTCCGTGATGGAAAAACGGCTCGGCGAACCCCTTTTCGTGAAAGGCAGACGCCCCCTTGAGCCGACGGCCCTGGGCAAGGCACTGGGCACTCAGGGCCAGGTGATGCTGGCCGCGGCCCGCAAGGCCTCCGAGACGGTCGAAAATTTCCGACGGGGCACGGCCGGCACCATTCGGATCGGCGGAACGCCGTTTTTCATGGACGCCCTGATCTCAAGCATGACGGCGGAGTTCCAGAATTCCTTTCCCGATGTCCGGGTCGACCAGTCCTACGGCTATCTCTCCGATCTGCGCGCGGCGATCCACGCGGACCGGATCGATCTTGCCATCTGTCCGATCGATATCCTGGATGAAGGGTCGGGACTGGAATTCACCGAAGTGCTGCCGGGACGGAACGTGATCGCCTGCAGCGCGGTGCATCCGCTGTTGGGCCGCAGACAGCCCCGGGCCTGCGAACTGCTTGACTATCCCTGGATCGCGCCGCCCCCGGGCAGTCCGCTTTACGCGGATCTGCACAGCATTCTGCTGTCCCTGGGGGCAACGGAGATCAAGATCCGCTATTCCGGCGGCTCACTGGCGAGCGTGATCAATTATATGACGCGGACCAATGCCCTGACGGTTCTTCCCCATGGCGCGGTCTTCGCCTACCGGAAGGAAGGCGCGATTTCCGCCCTTCCTTTCAAGATCCCCCACCCGGATCGCGCCCTGGGGGTCCTGCGCCTCAAGGACGTCACCAGCGTTCCGGCGGTCGACCGCTTCTCCGACCACATCATCCGCAGCTTCGAGAACCTGAGACATCTGATCAAGCGGCACGAACAGGCCGTGGTCTGGGGCGCATAGGCCCCCGGCGGATGGCGCTCATGCCGTTTCGCAGCCGATGGCCGTTGCCAGGATCCTGTCCGCATCGCCCGTCTCGCCGGCCCAGGCGACGAACTGATCCGGCCGGATCAGGAGCAGCGGGCTGCCGTAGGCCTTGATCAGCTCCGGCGCGTCCGTTTCGACGACCGCCAGCGGAACACTCCGGGCATCGGCCGAATTCCGGAATGCGTCCGCCAGGGGGCTCTGGCCCTTGAACGAGACCAGCGTGAACCCCTCGCCGAGGGTCTCGAAGATGTTCCGCCCGTCCGGCAGCACCTGCGGTGCAAGGTGATGACCGGACCGCGCCCTGAACTCATGGGTGCCCTTGGCGCTCGGCGCCGCACCTTCCGGACTGCCGCTGACGATCGGCGAGCCTTCGTAATTCGGCTCGAAGGAATTCACGTCCGCCGTGTCCTCGCTGCGCTTGCTCCAGGCCGTCCTGAATTCATCGAGGTCCGTCTCAGGGCTGTACCGGTTGAGGAAGGCCCGGTCCTGTTCGATGTAATTGCCGATGAAGTCGGCCGCCGTCGACGCGAACACCGGTCGCCGTTCGGCGTCGTAGCTGTCCAGCAGGCCCGGCCCGGCCCAGCCCGTCAGGGTTGCCGCCAGTTTCCAGCCGAGATTGCGCGCATCCTCAAGGCCGGAATTCACCCCGTAGCCGCCATAGGGCGGATGGCTGTGGGCGGCATCGCCCGCAATCAGCACCCGGCCCTTCCGGTAGGTGTCGGCCAGGGCGAAGCGCAGGTCCCAGAAGCCGATGTAGTCAAGATCGAGCTCGATCTCCCGGCCGACCGCCTGCCGGACGAACGCCTTGAAATCGAAATTGTCTTCCGTGGCATCGGCCGGGACCGGCGCATGGAAGAACCAGGACGTGCCGAGATCGACCCGCCCGAAGAACAGCCAGTAGCCGTCATGATCCGGGTGAAGCACGTTGAAGAACGCCTTGCCCGGGTAGCGTTCCAGGAGGTCGTGCAGCTCGGTGGAGGTGAAGACCAGCAGCACCATCTTTCGGTCGTGGTCCGCAAGCGTCTGGGGGATGCCGGCCGCCTGCCGGGTGAAGGAATGACTGCCGTCGCATCCCACCGCATAGCGCCCGCGCAAGGTCTGTTGCCCGGTGCCGCCGTGCTCGGTCGCGGTGACGGTCACCCCCTCGCCATCCTGCACGATCTCCGTGCCGTCAAAGCCGTAGAGAAGATCGATGGCATCGATTTCCGCCGCCCGGGCGCGCAGCACCGCTTCCATGGCATATTGCGGCAGGCGCTCGTTGGCGCTGTAATAGTAATCCCTGACCGCGGCCCGGTTCAGCCAGTCGTAGCTGTAATCGTTGAGCAGCGTTTTGTAGTTCGTGAGGCCGCCGATGCCCGCACCGCGCGGCACGGTACGCGCGTTGCGCAACTCCTCCTCGCAGCCCCAGAAGTGGAAATGCTCCATGGTACGCTGGGTCAGATTCTGTCCCTTCGGGATCGGCTGGATGGTCTCGTATTTTTCCACCACGGCGGAGGTGATGCCCTTGAGGCCGAGCTCGATTGAAAGCCCGATCCCGACGGGGCCTCCGCCGATGATGATCACATCGTGGGTAAAATCGCCCGCCATCGTTATCCCTTCAGACCGAGCAGGCGCTCGGTGTTGCCGTGGAAGATCTTTGCCCGGGTTTCCGCCGAGACGTCCAGCTCTTCCAGGATGCGGATCGTCTCGCGGATGTACATCGGCCCCGCTTCCGGATCGAACGGCGCGTCGGAGGCAAAGACCACGTGGTCCTCACCGAAGAACTCGATGGCGTGTTCGATCGCCTTGCGCGATCCGAAGGTCGCCGTATCGGCATAGAAGTCCTTGAAATACTCAAGATGCGGGCGTTTCAGCGCCTTGCGCACGGCCGCCAGGTCCTTGTTGGAGGTGCGCGCACCCATCTGGTCCCAGCCCGGGCCGACCCGGCCCTCGAAATAGGGCACCATGCCGCCGGCGTGGTGGGTGATGATGTTCAGGCCCGGGTGCCGGTCGAAGACGCCGGAAAAGACCAGCCGTGCCATGGCGGCGGAGGTTTCATAGGGCCAGCCGAAGGTCCACCAGATCTCGTATTCGGATTCCTTTTCCGTGAGATAGTCCGGGAAATTGGCGCCGCGGGCGGGATGCAGCCACACCGGCTTGCCCGACTTCGCCATGTACTCGAAGAACGGATCGAACTCCGGCAGGTCGAGCGGCTTGCCCGACACGTTGGTGAAGATCTGCATCCCCGATGCGCCGAGATCCTCGATGGCGCGCCGGCTCTCCTCGACGACCGCGTCCGGATTGTTCATCGGCGCGGTGCCGATGAAGCCGGGAAAGCGCTCGGGATACGTCCGGCAGAGCTCAGCCAGGGCATCGGAGCCGATCCGGCTCAGGTCCAGGGCCTTTTCCGGATTGCAAAGCTTTTCCAGCGGCGGTGAGGCCAGCGACAGAATCTGCTGATAGTCGGGCCCGAACATGTCCATCACCTCGAACCGCCGGTCCAGGTCGGTCATCATGGGCACGTCGCCCGAGCGCCGGGTGATGTCGGTCATTTCACCGATGTGATCGATCAGGGCGTCAAAGAAGGGTTTCGGCCAGATATGATTGAAAATATCGAGTTTTTTCACGTGTTTTCTCCCTGGGCAATCAAGCTGTTGTTCCGGCCCCCGGCCGGTTTGTGATCGTTGAACTCGGTTGTGTCGTGCTGCAGCTCGGCGAGCTCGTAGCTGATTTCCGCGGCCGCCTCGCGCACGGCTTCGGCGATCTCCTCCTCTGCCAGCCCCCGGGCCTCCAGGGCCGTTTCCGCGATGGTGACGCAGAGCGCGGCAATGGGCAGGCGGCCGGAATCGAACACCGGTGCGGCGATACCAACGACCCCGGGCGTGACTTCCCCGTGGGCGATCGAATATCCGCGCCGCCGGATGCCGCGCATGGAATCGAGGATGTCCTCGACGGTGGAGCCGATCTCGATCTCGGTGAAATCCTCCAGGGCTTCGGCGATGATCGGCTTTTGCTGTCGCCGCGGCAGGTTGGCCAGGATTGCGCGGGAGATCGCGCCGCGGGCCAGGGGCATCGGGCGTCCTCTGGGATAGCTCGACCGCGGATCGGGGATCGAGCAGGCCGAGTGCACGCACAGAAGTTTCTTGCCGTAGTAGCGGACCAGGAGCGACGAGCACGGATAGCGGTTCGCCAGCAACTGGACCTGTTCCCGGCCGATGTCCACGACCGGGTCGGAGCGGCGGACCAGAAAGTCCAGCTCCACCACACGCGGCCCGAGGGTGAACCCCCTTCCGGGCAGGGAGGTGAGGAAGCCTGCGTCCTTCAACGTGCGCAGGTACCGGTAAAGGGTCGGGCGCGTATAGCCGAGTTCCGCCATGATCTCCTGCGGCGTCCACTCCAGCCTGTCTTCGGTAAACAGGTCCAGGATCGCAAACAGGCGCTCGCCGCTTCCGGAAGACACGCTCATGGCTCGACCGTATCCTCTACCGCGGCGGGCTCCCGGATCATCATCCGCCACGCCATCAGGGCGACGCCGCAGGCAACGCCGATCACGTCGGTGAAGACCGCCTGGGGAAAGGCGCCCGCCGGAATCAGGGCCAGTACGCCGGTCAGGATGAACAGGGCACGGATCCCGGCTGTGAGACGCCCGGCGAAGTAACCGGCCAGCCCGATGGAAACCAGCCAGACGCCAACGACGGCGGTCGTGATCGCCAGGGCGATTGCCCAGGGCGCTCCCTGCATGAGCAGGGTCGGCGAGAACACGAACAGCAGCGGAATGATATAGGCCAGCCAGCCGAATTTCATGGCCGCCCAGCCGGTCGCCATCGCCGGCGCCTTCGCAAGCGAGGCGGCGGCGAAGGCCGCAATGGCGATGGGCGGCGTGATCATCGACATCATGCCGAAGTAAAGAACATAGAGATGGGCCGCGATCGGATCGATGCCGACCTTGATCAGGGCCGGCGCGACGAGAGCCGCCAGCAGGACGTAGACGCCGAGGGTCGGCAGCCCCATCCCTAAGACAATGCAGACGATGGCCGATAGCGTCAGCAGGATAAAGGCGCTGTTGCCGCCGATCTGGACCAGAAGATAGGTGAGATTGAACGACAGGCCGGTGACGTTCAGGACGCCGATCACGAGACCGGACGCCGCCGAAATCAGGATGATCTCGACGACGGAATGACCGCACCTGGAAAGGCTGCCGAAGATGGCGCGCAGGGCCGGCCGGCTGCCCCGATAGCCGATGGCGAGCGACGTCGCGATCAGGACCACGGCGGCCCAGAGCGCGGCGCGTTCCGGCTGATAGCCTTTCCAGAACAGCAGCCAGATCAGGACGGCAAAGGCGAGAACGAAATGCACGCCGCGGGCGACCATCCGGCCGGCCGGGATCTCCGACTTCGGAACCGGGCGGATGTTCATGCGCGCCGCATCCAGATCGGCCTGAATGAACAGGGCGACGTAATAAAGGATTGCCGGAACCAGCGCGGCCGCGACGATATCCGAATAGGGTATGGCCAGGAACTCGGCCATGAGGAACGCGGAGGCTCCCATCACCGGCGGCATCAGCTGGCCTCCGGTGGAGGCGACCGCCTCGATGGCCGCGGCCTTGTGCCCGGGATAGCCGTCCCGCTTGATCATCGGGATCGTCACGACCCCGGTGCCGACCACATTGGCGACCGCGGATCCGGAAATCGATCCGAACAGGCCGGAGGCAAGGACGGCGATTTTCATCGAACCGCCACGAAACCGGCCCATGCCGAGCATGGCGGCATCGGTGAAGAAATTCGATCCGCCGGTTATGCCCAGCAGGGTTCCGAACAGAATGAAGGCGACCACGACGGTTGCGGCAACCGACATGGGCAGGCCCAGAATTCCGTTCGAATCGAGCGCCATGTAGCCGGCGAGCAACTGCCAGTTCTGCGCCCGTCCCTGAAGACGGCCCGGCAGCAGGTCGCCGAAGAGCGCATAAAGAAGAAAGGCGCAGATGATCAGAACCAGCGTCCAGCCGGTCGCGCGCCTGAGACATTCAAGCGTGAGCAGGGTAATGATGATGCCGGGGATCCAGACCTCGGCGGGTTTCGCGAATATCTGGACCACGAAGTCCGGATAGCCGACGGCGATCCAGGAAACGGAAGCAAAGGCGATCAGGGCCAGGGCGACATCGTACCATGGCGCGACCGTGCGGTGCGAGAACCGGCGCGCCGGCAGCTCAAGAAAGGCGATCGGCAGAACCAGGGCCAGAACCGCGGCGAAGAACTGCTGCGGATAGAAGCCGAGGCCCAGGTAGCGGGGCACCGACAGGGCCCAGCAGATCGTCGTGAGGGTCAGGAGAGCCGCCAGCACATCGGCAATCGGGCGCCGGATTGCTGGAGAGAGGCCGCTGCGGCCCCTCTCTTCCGTTTCGTCTTGCACGGTGCGTCCTCAGTCCAGGCCGGCTTCTTTGAAGAATTTCAAAGCGCCCGGATGGAACTCGGCAACACCGGGGTCGCCCTTCATGTCCTTCGGGTTGAACGCATTGAACGGCTTGAAGGTGTTGGCCATCACGCCCTTGCCCTCATGCATGGCCTTGGCCATGGCATAGACGACGTCGTCCGGCACGCCGGCATGTGTGAAGACCACCTGCGGAAACGCGATATAGGTCGCATCCTCCAGAACGCCGGGAGACGACCCCGCCTTCATTTGGGTGAAGAAGGCCGTCGGCCAGTGCTCGCGCGCCTTGGCAAGGGCCGCGTCGCTGTCGTCGGCGACCGGCAGGGCGCGCAGACCGCCGACGGAGGCATCCGCCTCACGGACCTTGCCTGCTCCGTGGGCAAAGATGAAGCCGTCGGCATCATTGGCCATGAACGCCTGGGCGCCGGCAACCACCGATGTCACGTTGACCGGGGTCATGTCGGCGCGGGTCATGCCGGCGGTGGAGTAGATCGCGTCGAGCTGGGGCAGGATCGTGTTCTGGGCGGTATAGCCGTCCGTCATCCGCTTGCCCTTGAGATCGGAGACGCTCTTGATGTCGCTGTCGGCGCGCACGAAGATCGCTTCCTTGAGCGGCATCAGCATGCCGACCACACGGAGATTCGGGTTTTTCAGGCCGTTCCACCAGGCCTCGCCGGTAATGGCGTAGTTCACTTCCTGCAGATTGGCGACGCCGAACTCGATCCCGCCGGAATCCACGAAGGGAATGAACTGGTTGGGGCTGGTCGCCGGCTGGATCGTGGTGTTGAGGCCGGCCTCATTGGCCGCGTTGGCCACCGCGGTCCCGATGTTGTGGAACAGCGAGCCGGGGTTCGAGGTCGCGATCCCGACGTTTTGCGCTTGCGCCGTCCCCGCCCCCGCCATCGCGATGACAAAAGCGGCCGCCTTGAAAATTCTATTCATGTGTTTCCTCCCTTTAAGGTGTCGACCTCCTCCCAAAGGCGACAAAAATCCCAATAATTGAGATTTCTGACCTTTTATTGCTTGCATTCGCGGCTTTGACAAGTCCATTTTGTCGCAGCCTGGCGACAACGATCGACCGGCATGGGAGGGAAGGAATGACGTCACAGCAACCGCGCGAGCCGAAAAACGGCGCCGAATCCGTGCTGCTCGGACTGAAGCGGGCCGGTGTGGATTATCTTTTTGCCAATGCCGGAACCGACTTTCCGCCGGTCATCGAGGCGCTGGCCGCGTTGCCGGCCGACGAGATCCCGGAGGCGGTGACGGTTCCCCACGAAACGGCCTCGGTCGCCATGGCCCACGGCTATTATCTGGTGACCGGCAAGGCCCAGGCGGTCATGGTCCATGTCAACGTCGGGCTTGCCAACGCGGCCATGGGCGTCATCAACGCCGCCAGCGACAACGTCCCGGTCCTGGTCATGTCCGGACGGACCCCGATCACCGAAACCGGCCGCATGGGCAGCCGGGCGACCCCGATCCAGTACGGCCAGGAACAGTACGACCAGGCCTCCCTGATCCGCGACGTCACCAAGTTCAACTACGAGATGCGCTATCCCGAACAGGGCGACGCCCTGGTGAGCCGCGCCCTGTCGCTGGCAACCAGCGCCCCGGAGGGACCGGCCTATATCAGCCTGCCGCGCGAACCGCTTGGCGCGGAAATTCCCGAAAGCGCCAGACAGCCGGCGCGCCTGCGGCCGGCGGCCACGCCGGCAAGCCCGGACGCGGATGCGATCGACCGGCTGGCTGGCTGGCTGCAAGAGGCGGAACGGCCCGTCATCCTGTGCCAGCGCGGCGACGTGCAAGGCCGCCTGTCGGCCGTCTTGTCGACCCTTGCGCAGACCCACGGCATCGGTGTTGCGGAGCCTTTCGTCGTGCGCAACGTCATGCCAAGCGACCATCCGATGTTTCTCGGCTACGATCCGGCGGCGGCCGTTGCCGGCGCCGATCTGATCGTCGTCCTCGACACCGACATTCCCTGGATCGAACGGTTTCACGCGCCTGCCGAAGAGGTCCGGATCGTTCATATCGGACCCGACCCGCATTTCGCCCGCATGCCGGTGCGCAACTACAAGACGGATCTCGCCATCGCCTCCGATCCGGTGCGCGCCATCGAGGCGCTGTCCGCCGCGCTGAAAACGGATGAAAGCCGCGTCCAAGAGCGCGGGAACCGGCTTGCGGCGGAGATCGCGCCGCGGCGCGAGAAGATGTCCGAGCTGATTGCCGGGGGAGCGGACGACCCGATCGGCGCGGAATTTTTGAGCCGCACCCTGTCCGACGTGATGGGAGACGATGCCGCCGTCTTCTGCGAACTCGGCGTCATCGCCGGCGCCATGGAGCTGAAGGGTCCCAACCGGCTGTTCATGAACGTCCATGCCGGCGGCCTCGGCTGGGCCTTTCCGGCGGCCCTCGGCGCGCAACTGGCCGACCGGGACCGGCTTTGCGTCGCCTGCATGGGCGACGGTTCCTACATCTTTTCCAACCCGGTCGCCTGTCACCAGATTTCTGAGGCCCTGAACCTGCCCGTTCTGGTGATCATCAAGAACAACGGCATGTGGAACGCGGTCCGGCGTTCCGTCGTCAACGCCTACAGGGACGGTGCCGCGGCAAAGGCGAACACCATGCCGCTGACGTCGCTCGAACCGGCGCCCGACTATCTGCAGGTCGCCGCCGCCAGCCGCGCCTTCACCGCCCGGGTGACCCGCGGCTCGGAACTGCGTTCGGCCCTGGAAGCCGCGATCGAGGCGATCCGCACAGAACGGCGCCAGGCCGTTCTCGACGTCAGGGTCGCCGTTTCCGACAGCTACTGAACGGGCGGCCGGTGCTCGGCTCTCCGGTCGCGGCAGAAACGTCGCGCAAGGAACCGGGGCCGGGCGTCACCGACTTTTCGCGACGAGCGCAGCTTTCTACGCTTACACAGGCAGCCCGGCGTCCAGCTTTTCAAGGAAAGCCCGGGCGCTTTGCCGATAGGATGCCTTTTTGTCCTCCCCCATCCGCCGCCAGGTCGCATAGGGCCGGGCCAGCCGCCGATTGGAGGACAGCTTTTTTGCATTCCGGTCGAGGAAGTCCCAGTAGAGCGCGTTGAACGGGCAGGCCCCCTCGCCGGTCTTGGCGCCGACGTCATAGCGGCAATCCTTGCAGTAATCCGACATGCGCGAGATATAGGCGCCGCTCGCCGCATAGGGTTTGGTGCCAAGCAGCCCGCCGTCGGCAAACTGGCTCATACCGATGACGTTGGGCAGTTCGACCCATTCGAACGCGTCGGCATAGACCTCAAGGTACCATTCGTGCACCGCATGCGGATGAAGGCCGGCCAGCAGGGCGAAATTTCCCGTCACCATCAGACGCTGGATATGGTGCGCATAGGCATTCTCGATGGTTTCGCCGATCACCTGGGCCAGACAGGCCATATCCGTCTTGCCGGTCCAGAAAAAAGACGGCAGCGGCCGTTCGGCATGGAGGAAATTGCGGGTGGCGTATTCGGGCATGAACAGCCAGTAGACGCCGCGCACGTATTCCCGCCACCCGATGATCTGGCGGATGAACCCCTCCACCGCGTTGAGCGGCGCGTGACCCTCGAAATAGGCCTGTTCGGCCGCACGGCAGAGCGCCATGGGGTCGAGAAGACCCAGGTTCAGGTAGAACGACAAGAGCGAATGGTTGAGAAACGGGTCGTCCTTGAGCATCGCATCCTGCGTCTCGCCGAAGCCCGGCAGGAAATGCGCGATGAAATCGCTCGCCACGCGTTCACAATCTTCGCGCGTCACGGCAAGGGAAAAGCCGTCGGCTGAGCCCATGTGATCGGGAAAACGGGCACCGACGAGGTCCATGACCGAACGTGTCACGGCATCCGGGGCAAAGCGCGGATGCGGGGGGCGAAAGAGATCGGGACTTGCCGGTTTGCGATTGTCGGCGTCGAAATTCCAGCGGCCGCCGCACGGCTTGTCGCCGTCCATCAGCAGACCCGTTCGGCGGCGCATCTCCCGGTAGAAGAATTCCATCGTCAATGCCCGGCGCTCCCCGGCCCACCGGCGGAAGTCGTCCCGGGAACACAGAAACCGGTCATCGCGGCGTATCTCGACCGGAATGTCGAATTCGGATGCCCAGCTTTCCATTGCCTGGCGCACCCGCCACTCGCCCGGCTCCGTCGCCACGATCCGCCCCGGTTTCAGGTCGTCGGCAGCCCGCTTCAGTTCGCCGGTGAAAGAGTTGCTGTTGCCCGCGTCGTCAAGCTTCACATAGCGAACCTTGAATCCCTTGCCCCGGAGTTCGTCCGCGAAATGCCGCATGGCGGAAAAGATCAGCGTGATCTTCTTCTTGTGATGACGGACGTAGGTCGCCTCCTCGGCGACTTCGCACATCAGCACCCGATCCCGGGCCGGATCGGCATCCCGGAGACTGGACATCGACGGGGACAACTGATCCCCGAGGACGAGGACGAGGTTCCGGATTTTCGCCGTCATCCGGCCTTCAGAAAACCGGCCACGGCAAAGGCGGCGGCGGAAGCGGACGCGGTCAGCACGCTTCCCCAGACCATGTCGACCACACTGACGGTGAGGGACCAGCCCTTCACGGTTGCCAGGTTGGTCATGTCGTACGTGCCATAGGCGAGCAGCCCGAGCAGCGCGCCGTTCACAAGCGCGACGGCCACGCTGTCCTTCTGCAGGCCGGGCAGGACGGCGAAATAGACGATCCCGGCAATATAGACGAGATAGAACAGACCCGCCGCCGTCATGTCGGGGCGATCCCTGAGAAGGTGACCGATATGGGAGCGGTAAAAGCCGATCGCCACCCGGCTGAGCCAGAGATAGTCGAGACCGAGAAACACCACCGCGGCGGACAGATAGCTGAGAACAAATACGCGCATTCGTGTCTCCTCAGATGCCCAGCATCGGCTGGACCAGCCTCAACAGGCGGCTCTTGAAGCGGAGCGGCGCATCCGTCACGGCGAGACAGATGCAGTCCTCCCCTTCACCGGCGACCGGCTGGTGCTCCAGGCTCTCGTCGGCGTCTTGCAGATCCCCCCGGCTGTACCGTCCGGTGACGTCGCTGAAGCTTCCGGCCAGAACCAGCGTGAGCTCGCGCCCGCCATGACTGTGCTCCGGCACGGGTTTGCCGGCGGGGATGCGCAGCAGGCGCACGCTCGATTCCTCGTCGCCTGTCGGCACCAAGACCTGATAGGCGCCCCGTCCGAGCGACTTCCAGTTCAACCGGTCGGCGTCGCCGCCGACATAATTTCTGAGCGGTGCCGGCAGGACATACCCGCCACGCGGTGGTTCGGCCTTCGGCGCCGGCCTCGGCACAGAAGGCTTCCGGTCGGACAGCCGCTGCCGGATTGCCTGCCAGGACGCATCCATGGACTGCGCCGCCGGCTCGATCTTCTCCAGAAGGTCGCCGGCCGCCGCCTCGAAGCGGGCGAGCCGCGCCCGGCACTCGGGACACAGCGCCAGATGGGTTGCGACAGCCAGGCTCCAGCCTTCCGCCAGGTCCCCTGTCGCATAGGCTGCCAGGAGTTCATCCTTGATATGGTGACGCGGGCTCATCAGCGTTCCCCCAGGCTTTTTCGAAGCTTGGCGATCGCCATCCGGATGCGCGACTTCACCGTTCCGAGCGGCAGTCCGTATTCCTCGGCGAGGTCTGAGTGCGACACCTCGCCGAAGAAGGACCGTTGCACGAGTTCGCGCTGCTCGGCGGGCAGGTCCCGCATGGCCGCGCGGACCCTTTCCGCTTCCTGTCTGTTCTGGAATTCGACATCCGCGGGCTCAATGTCATCGGGGACGAAAGCCGGATCATTCGGATCGAATTCGGGGCGGTTCTGCTTGCGATAGGCGGAAATGAACGTATTGCGCGCGATCGTGAAGATCCATGTCGAGGCATTTCCCTTGTCGGGATCGAAAAGTGCGGCCTTGTTCCACACCAGCATCATCGTTTCCTGCATCAGTTCTTCGGCTGTCTGAAGGCTCCCGGCCTGCCGGATCAAGTAAGCCTTCACGCGCGGACCGAAATGACGGAAAAGCGTCTCAAAGGCTGCAACATCCTGCTCCCGCGCCACGGCCTCGATCAGCCGCGACATGTCCTGGGGGTCTTCAATCATTACGGTTCCGCGTACTCTGGACGACACGACGACGCGCGGCCTGGGCACGGCGGGTGCTGGCCACGTGACAGGCGACATACCATTGTGGCATCGCTCGGCCGACTGCGAAACTGCTATTGTCATGCGGGCTTTTACGCTCCGGTTCGCAAGGCGGATCAGTGCGCATTAAAAAATAATCGGCACCGATCCGGCGGCGGCCCTGTTGCGTAGTTTCATCCGACAAGCAACAGGAACGGTCGTTATCAAATGAACATTCGGGGCAATACAGATTCACTCGGCGGCAATGCGCGGATCGCCGTTATCGGCTCGGGCATATCCGGTCTTTCGGCGGCATGGCTGCTGTCGCAGACCCGGGACGTCACCCTTTTTGAAGAAGAACCCCGCGCGGGCGGCCATTCCAACACGGTCGAGGTCGAAACCGATACCGGCCGGACCCCGGTCGACACCGGCTTCATTGTCTACAACGACCGGAACTACCCGAACCTCGTCGCGCTTTTCTCCCATCTCGACGTGCCGACGGAAGCCTCCGACATGTCCTTTTCCGCCTCGCTTGACGGCGGCAGGTTCGAGTATTCCGGCTCGGGTCTTTCGGGCCTGCTCAGCCAGCGCCGCAACGCGGTCAGCCCCCGGTTCTGGTCGATGCTCGGCGGCATCCTGCGGTTCTACCGCGAAGCGCCGCAGGTTCTGGACAGCCCGGAGCATGCGCAGCTTTCGCTTGGCGCGTTTCTGGACCGGGAAGGCTACAGCCGCACCTTCATCGAGGACCACCTGTTGCCCATGGGCGCGGCCATCTGGTCGACGACCGCGAGCGAAATGCGCGCCTACCCGCTTCAGGCTTTCCTGAGGTTTTTCACCAATCACGGCCTTCTTCTGCTCAAGGACCGGCCGAAATGGCGGACCGTTACCGGCGGGAGCCGGGACTATGTCAAACGTCTTCTCGGCGCCTTCGACGGCAGCCTGCGGTTCGGATCGCCCGTCGTCGAAATCCGCCGCGACGATCTCGGCGTCACCATCACCTGTGCCAACGGCCAGTCGGAGCGGTTTGCCCAGGTCGTGATCGCAACCCACGCGGATCAGGCGCTGCGCCTGCTTGCCGATCCGGACCCGGAAGAGCAAAGCCTGCTGGGCAGTTTCGGCTACACGCAGAACACCGCCGTCCTGCATTCCGATCCGCGCCTGATGCCAAGGCGCAAGGGAGCATGGGCAAGCTGGAACTACATCGGCGGAAAGCGCGGCGGGGGAACGGAGCAGCTGTGCGTGACCTACTGGATGAACCGCCTCCAGAACCTGAAGACGGGAATGCCGCTGTTCGTGACCTTGAACCCGAACCGGGAAATCGAAGCCGGCAAGGTCCATCGGACCTTCCACTACACCCATCCCCTGTTCGACGGGAACGCGCTGGCGGCACAGGAGAAGCTGTGGCAATTGCAGGGACAACGCCGGACATGGTTCTGCGGCGCCTATTTCGGCAGCGGCTTCCATGAGGACGGGCTCCAGTCCGGCCTGGCCGTCGCGGAAGAGCTTGGCGGCAGGAAGCGTCCGTGGTCTCTTGTTAATCCGTCGGACCGCATCGTCGTACCGGAACAGAGGATGGCCGCCGAATGACCCTTTCCTCCGCCCTTTATGCAGGCGAGGTGGTCCACAGCCGCCTCCGTCCCAAGCCGCACAATCTGCGCTACCGTGTCTTTTCCCTGCTGCTCGATCTGGACGAACTCGAACTGCTCGGCCGAAGGCTGAGACTGTTTGGCCATAACCGGCGGGCTGTCTTCAGCTTTCATGACAGCGACCACGGATCCGGGGAACGGAACGGCCTGAAGGACTGGGTGCGGGTCCGGCTGGAAGAGGCCGGCCTCTGGAGCCCGGGAATGCGCATTGCCGTGCTCTGCTATCCGCGCGTCTTCGGCTATGTGTTCAATCCGCTGACCGTCTATTTCTGCAGCACGGCCGAAGGAGACCTGCGCGCCGTTCTCTACGAGGTCAGCAACACCTTCCACGAGCGGCACACCTATGTCATTCCCGCCGGCACCGGCCGGGACGGCCAGTTCCGGCACGAATGCGCCAAGGAAATGTACGTCTCCCCCTTCCTGCCGATGGACTGCCGCTACCGGTTCCGCATCGCGCCGCCTTCGGATAGGGTGTTGATTGCGATCAACGAGAGCGATGGCGACGGCCCGCTGCTCCACGCGTCCTTTTCAGGCCGCCGCCGCCCTCTGACCGACCGGACGCTTTTCAGGGCGCTTGCCGCCTATCCGCTCATGACCCTGAAGATCATGGGCGCAATTCATTTTGAAGCCCTGCTGTTGTGGCTCAAGGGCATCGCCGTTCACCGTCACCGGGCGGCAACGGACCCCATCGGCACCACCGTCGTCGCCGATCACCGCCTCGGAGAAAACTGACATGAGTGAGACGGACCATTCAACAGCCGTGATTGCCGAGCAAAACCCGCCGCTGTGGCAACGCATGATCTGCCGCTGGGCGCGGCGGATCGGCCGCGGGCGGCTGACCCTCCTGTTCCCGGACGGGCGGGAGTTTCACGTCGAAGGTCCTGAGCCGGGACCGTCCGCCCTGCTGAAACTCAACGGCCCGGGCGCCTTCTGGAAGGTCATCGGCGGCGGCAGCCTCGGCTTTGCCCGCGCCCACATGGACGGGGACATCGACAGCCCGGACATGCTTGCGTTCCTGGAACTCGCGCTCGTCAACGAGGACCGGCTTGAGGGCGCGATGCGCGCACCGGCTCTCGGCCGATGGTTTGCGCGGCTGCGCCATCTTCTGAACAGCAACACCCGGGCGGGCTCCAGGCGCAACATCGCCTTCCACTACGATCTGGGCAACGCGTTCTATCGCCTGTGGCTGGACCGGTCGATGACCTATTCCTCCGCGCTCTACCGGCGGAAGGACATGTCCCTGGAAGAGGCCCAGGCGGCAAAATACGACCGCATCATCGCCTCCCTCGACATCGGCCCCGACGACCATGTGCTGGAGATCGGCTGCGGCTGGGGCGGGTTCGCGGAACACGCCATCCGGAAGACCGGGTGCCGCGTGACCGGCCTGACCCTGTCGCGGGAACAGGCGGACTATGCCCGCCGCCGGCTGGCGCTTGCGGGTCTGTCCGGAAAGGCCGACATCCGCCTTGAGGACTACCGGGATGTCGAGGGCCGTTACAGCAGGATCGTGTCGATCGAAATGTTCGAAGCGGTCGGCGAGGAAAACTGGCCGGTTTATTTCCGCCGGGTCCGCGAGCTCCTGACGGACGGCGGCAAGGCATCGGTCCAGGTCATCACCATCGACGAAAGCCGGTTCCGGCACTATCGGCGCGGCGCCGACTTCATCCAGACCTATATCTTCCCGGGCGGCTTCCTGCCGTCGGTGGCGGCGTTCGAGGCGGGTGCGACCGAAGGCGGGCTCGCGGTGAGGGAGTCCTTGCGTTTCGGTGCGGACTACGGGCGCACGCTTCTTGCCTGGGATCGGTCCTTCGCCGACAACTGGCCGGAGATCCGTCCCCTCGGTTTCGACGAACGCTTTTACCGGATGTGGCGCTATTACCTGCATTACTGCGCCGCCGGTTTCCGGTCCGGCCGGCTGGACGTGGTCCAGTTCACGCTTGCCCGATAGCTTTAAACGCGATCCGCGCGCAGCATCTTCTTCGTCACGGCGAAGAACAGCGGATAGGGCAGCAGCCTCAAAAGCTTGAGCAGAAGGACCATGCGCTTCGGGAACGCGATCTCGAAGCGCCTGGACCGCAGCCCCCGCACGATCCGCTCCGCCGCATCCTTCGCGGAGATCATGAACGGCATCGGGAAGTCGTTCCGGTCGGTGAGCGGCGTTCGGACGAAGCCTGGATTGATCACGCTGACGGCGATCCCCTTTTCCCTCAGTTCCGGATAGATCGCCTCCGCCAGGGTGATCAGGGCCGATTTGGTCGCCCCGTAGACGCCCCCTCCCGGCAGGCCGGCATAGCCGGACACCGAGGCGATGATGGCGACGTGCCCGCTTCGGCGCGGCACCATCCGGTCGAGCACCGCTTCCAGGCAATGGCTCGTCCCCATGACATTGACGTCAAAGGTTTCGGCCACGAGATCCGCATCGAACCGGCCCGGTTCGTCGCGCTGATAGGTCCCGGCGGCAAAGACGGCCAGATCGACCGGCCCCATGACCTCTTCGATTTCCGCAAACGTCCGTCCGACGGCGCCGCGGTCACGGATATCGACCGGAAATGCCTGAACCTGGCCGCCGGCCTCCGCCGCGAGCAGATCCAGTGCCTTTTCGTTCCGGGCGCTGGCCGCGACATGATACCCGGCATCGGCGAGTTTCAGGGCCAGCGCCGCGCCGATACCCGAACTTGCGCCGACAACCCATGCCCGCCTTTGAGGATTTTCCATCTGTCTCACCCCTTTTCCGCGGGGCGCTGCGCCCGCGCGGGAATTTTTCAGATCCGTATGTAATACGGACCCGGGGGGCCTGCGGATCAGTGCAGGGCGGCGGTTTAAAGACCCTTCCTACAGACGGGCCAGATGTTCGAACAGCAGGGCGACGGCCTCCGCGCCCGGGTCGTTGTGGCCCATCAGTTGCTCCGCATTCAGGTAGGACGCCCGGCCGGCATTGGCCTTTGCAAGCGTTGCCGTGTGATCGGCGCCCTTGCGGGCTGCCGCGGCGGCGGCACCGAACCCGTCGCCGAGCGCCTCCAGCGCCGGCTGCAGGGCATCGATCATGGTCCGGTCGCCCGGCTTGGCGCCGCCGATCTGCTGCATCCGCTCCAGACCGGCCTTCAGGGCGTCCCGCATCTGAAGACCGGATGAGGAGGCATCGCCGGCGGCGGCAAAGAAGATCGCCAGCAGCACGCCGGACGATCCGCCCATGGTCTGGCTCAGTTCCTGGCCGATCGCCCGGAACAGCTGCGTGAAATCGGCCAGCGGCAGACTGTCCATCGATGCGATCAGGGCACGGGACGCATTTGCCAGGGTCGAACCGGTATCCCCGTCGCCGGATTTCGCATCCAGCGCATTGAGCTCGGCTTCCGCCGAAATCAGAAGCTCGCAACAGGAGGTGAGGAACGCACGCGTCGGTTCGTGGGGCGACGGCATCGCCTTGATCGGCGCCAGCCCGTCGGGCAGCGGAAGCACCCGGGTTTCTTCAAGGGCGACACAGCCCGGCCATCCCGAGACGGGGGTCGGCGCCGACAACAGCTCTGCGTCTCCGTCGCCGAGTTCCATCAGCGAAACGGAGAAGCCGTGCATGTCGAGGGAGGTCATCATGGACGCCGGTCCGACCATCCACCCGATCTGGTCGCCGATGGACGACTGCACCAGTTCGTTGGCGAGAAGCCCCATCTCGAGAACGGAGGCAGCCCCAAGATTGTTCAGGAGCGCGACATGGGGCCTGTCGGCGAGAGACGCTTTCAGTTTATCCACCACCGCGTCCATGGCCTGCCGGGCATCCACGAACGCGACCTGTTCGAACCCCGCCTCGCCATGGATGCCAAGCCCGAGTTCGGCCTTGCCCGGGGGAATGCGGTTCTCCTTCGGCGAACCGGGCACGGTGCAGGTGTCCAGCGACATGCCGATGCTTCTGATGCTGCCGATCACGCGGCGCGCCGTCTCTGCCACCGTCTCCAGGTCGCTGCCGGTTTCGGCCAATGCGCCGGCGATCTTGTGCACGAACAGGGTTCCGGCGACGCCGCGCGCCTGGGGCAGGTCCGGCAGGGCGACATCGTCGTCCACCACCACCATGTCGACCTTGTGGCCGAAGGCCCGCGCGCGTTCCGCCGCCAGCCCGAAGTTCAGCCGGTCGCCGGTGTAGTTCTTGACGATCAGCAGGCACCCCGCGGGACCCGTGACAGCCAGAATGGCTGCCAGAACCGCATCCACGGAAGGTGACGCGAACACGTCGCCGCATACCGCCGCCGTCAGCATGCCCTTGCCGACGAAGCCCACATGGGCCGGCTCGTGGCCCGAGCCGCCGCCGGACACGAGAGCGACCTTTGATTTGGTCCAGTCGCTGCGCACCACGACGCGGATATGCGGATAGCCGTCGAGGCGGGCGAGCGCCCCTCCGGCCGCGGTGATCGCGCCATCGATGGCTTCGGTGACGAGATCTTCTTTTCTGTTCATGAAATGCGTCATTCGGCCCTCCCTCAGGCGAGTCTTGCGCCAGAGGCGTCAAAATAAAGCGGGTTTTTCGGCTGGATCCTGACCATGTCGCCATGGGTCAGCGTGGTGTGCGCATCCGTCACCGTCACCAGGTCGTGGTTCTTGTAAACCAGGTGCAGGCGGGTCTGGTCGCCCAGATGCTCCACCCGGTTGACGAAGCTCTCCTCACCCTCGCCCTGGACGATGTGTTCCGGGCGCAGACCGATGGAGACGGCCCCTGCCGGCGCGCCGCCGAACAGGTCCGCCGGCAGGATATTGATCCGCGGCTGGCCGAGGCGGCTGGCGGCATAGATGCTGACCGGGTTCTCGTAGACCTCGCGCGGCGTGCCGAACTGCGCCAGCCTGCCCCGGTCCAGGACCCCGATCTGGGTCGCCATGGTCATGGCCTCGATCTGGTCGTGGGTGACGTAGAGCAGCGTCGCCCCGGAGTCGGCCTGGATGTTCTTCAGCTCCACCCGCAGGTCCGCCCGCAACTTGGCGTCCAGAGAACTCAGCGGCTCGTCCATCAGATAGACGGACGGGTTTCGCACCAGGGCCCGGCCGATGGAGACCCGCTGCATTTCCCCGCCGGAGAGCGCCGTCGCCTTGTTGTCCAGCTTGTGGGAGATCTGCAGGATCTCGGCCACTTCCGCCACCTTGCGGTCGATCTCCGCCTGCGGCGTGCGCAGCATCGGCGACTTCAGCGGAAATTCCAGGTTCTCGCGCACGTTCATGTGCGGATAGAGGGAATACTGCTGGAACACCATCGCCACGTTGCGATGGGCCGGCGTCAGGCCGGCCATGGGGTGCCCGCCGATCGACACGGACCCCGCATCCGGAGTGTCCAGCCCCGACACCATGCGCAGGAGCGTGGTCTTGCCCGCCCCCGTCGGCCCGAGCAGGACCACGAAGGAGCCATCCGGCACCGTCATGGTGATGTCGTCGAGGGCGACCGTTTCCCCGAAGCTCTTCGATATCCCGGAAAGGCTGACTTCAGCCATGGTGAAGGACCTCCTCGTTCGCCCTGGACACCAGCGCCTTGCCGGTCGCCGCATCGAAAACCGTCAGCTTGCGCGCATCGAGGTCGACGCCGGTCGGCTCGCCGACCCGCACGGACACATCGGAAGGAATGCGCGCCTTCAGGACGCCGTTCGCCGTCTCCACGGTCACGATCTGGGTGGTGCCCAGATATTCCCGGGCGACCACCTGGCCGCGGTAGGCGGCGTCCCCGTTCAGCTTCACGTGTTCCGGGCGCACGCCCAGTGTCAGCGCGCCCTGCGCCCCGGTCAGCTGTTCGGGCACCTCGAACTCCGCTCCGCCGAGGCTGACACGGGTCGCGCCATTGGCCACCGTGCCGTCGAAGTCGAGGAAATTCATCGGCGGGGAGCCGATGAATTCGGCGACGAATTTGGTGGCCGGCCAGTCGTAGATCTGCTGCGGCACGCCGAACTGCTCGATCACGCCGTGGTTCATGACGACGATCTTGTCGCCCATCTGCATGGCTTCCAGCTGGTCGTGGGTGACATAGACCGTGGTCGCGCCCATGCGGTCGTGAAGGGCCCGCAGCTCTTCCGCCATGTGCTCGCGGAATTCCGCATCGAGCGCCCCCAGCGGTTCGTCCATGAAGAAGGCCTTGGGCTCGCGGACGATGGCCCGGCCGAGGGCGACCCGTTGGCGGTCGCCGCCCGACAGACCGCCGACCGGGCGGTCGAGCAGCTCCTCGATCCTTAGAATTCGGGCGACTTCCGCCACCTTCTCCTTCACCCGCGCCCGGGGCATTCCCTGGCTGATCAGCGGATAGCTGATGTTCTTGCGCACGTTCATGTGCGGATAGAGCGCAAACATCTGGAAGACGAAGGCGATATCGCGCTGGCTCGCCCGCTTCTGGCTCACCTCCTCGTCATCGATGTAGATGTGGCCGCTTGTCGGCAATTCGAGCCCGGCCATCATCCGCAGGGTCGTGGTCTTGCCGCAGCCGGAGGGCCCAAGCAGCATGAAGAACTCGCCGTCCTCGATCGTGAACGATGACGATTTCACGGCGGTGAAGGAGCCGAAATCCTTGCGCAGATGTTCAATCCTGATCTGGGCCATCAGCTACTCCGGAAAATGGCTGACGATGATGAACATCACCGTTCCGGCGAGGGTGACGATGAAGGAATAGGTGTAGAGCCACAGCGCGAACGGCTGCATCAGCATGAACACTCCGAGTGCGATCAGCACGGTGGCGACCATTTCCCAGGGACCGCGGCGAAGCCGCGACAGGTCGGTGAGCAGCGTTTTCATTTCCGGACAGCTCCGAAGGTGATGCCGCGCAGGAGATGCTTGCGCAACAGGACGGTGAAGACCATGACCGGCACCAGGAACAAGGTGGCTCCGGCGGCAACCGCCGGCCAGTCCTTGCCCACGCCGATGATGGTCGGAATGAAGGGCGGCGCGGTCTGGGCCGTACCCGAGGTCAGCAGCACCGCGAAGGCATATTCGTTCCAGGAGAATATCAGGCAGAAGATCGCGGTGGATGCGATCCCGGTCGCCGCCTGCGGCAGGACCACCTTGTAGAAGGCCTGGAACCGCGTGTAGCCGTCGATGAGGGCCGCTTCCTCGTATTCGATCGGGATTTCGTCGATGAACCCCTTCAAGAGCCAGACCGACAGCGACAGGTTGACCGCCGTATAGAGCAGGATCATGCCCAGATGGGTGTCCGACAGTCCGAGCTGGCGGAACATCAGGAAGATCGGGATCGCCACGGCGATCGGCGGCATCATCCGGGTGGAGAGGATGAAGAACATCAGGTCGTCCTTCAAAGGCACCTTGAAACGGGAAAAGCCGTAGGCCGCGAGCGTTCCCAGGAACACGGACAGAAAGGTCGAGCCGAAGCCGATGACGACCGAGTTGAGGAACCGCTCGCCGTACCGGCTCGGGCCGGAGATCACCATGTCGTACTGGCGGACGATCCTGTCGTACCAGGTCTGCGGCGGTCCGAGGTCCTCCAGCGCCTCCGGCGATAGTCTCGTCCGGGTGGTGAACAGGTTGACGTAGCCCTCAAGCGTCGGCTCGAACACCACCTTGGGCGGATAGGCGATGGCATCGGACGGCGACTTGAAACCGGTCGCGATGATCCACAGAAGCGGCAGGATGGTCAGGAGCGCATAGCTCACCACCAGCACGCCGGCGATCCATTTCTGCCGCAGGGACGGCTGGGTTACGGAATAGCTCATCGTTCCTTCACCTTGTTCAAGGCCTTGACGTAGATCGAGGCTAGCCCGAACACGGTCACGAACAGGATCACCGCATAGGCGCTGGCATAGCCCGTGCGCCACTTTTCAAAGGCTTCGCGCTTGAGGTTGATCGACGTCAGTTCGGTGACGCTGCCGGGCCCGCCGCCGGTCAGCTGCACCACCAGGTCGAACATCTTGAAATTCTCGATGCCGCGGAACAGGACCGCCAGCATCAGGAACGGCAGGGCCATCGGGATGGTGATGGTCCAGAACTGGCGCCATTTGCTGGCCCGGTCGCATTCGGCCGCCTCATAGATGGAATCGGGGATGGACCTGAGACCGGCCAGGCAGATCAGCATGACGAACGGGGTCCACATCCAGGTGTCGACGATGATGATCGCCCAAGGGGCCAGAGCCACATCGCCGATCATGGAGAAGGACGACGGATCCGCGCCGGTCAGGAAGCCGATGAAATAATTGAACAGGCCGATTTGCGGCTGGTAGAGGAAGGTCCAGAAGTTGCCGACGACCGCCGGGCTCAGCATCATCGGCAGCACGATGATCGTGGTCCACAGATCGTTCCCCTTGAACTTCTTGTTGATCAGATAGGCCAGCGTGAACCCGATCAGCACCTGCAGCACCAGCGTCCAGATGACGAAATGCGCGGTGGCCTGCATCGCGTTCCAGATGTCCGGATCGGTGAGGATACGTTCGTAATTCCTCAGACCCAGCCATTTCAGTTCCGCATTGGCACGGTTGGCGCGGTAATTGGTCAGGCTGAGCCGGATCGTCCAGATCAGCGGAAAGATGTTGATCGCCAGGAGAAGCAGGATCGTCGGTGTGATGAAGACCCAGCTCACCATCCGATCGCTCACGCCCCGGATGGCGCGCACGGGCGCAGCCGGCGGAGCAGATGGGGCCCGCGCAGTGTTCTTGTCCGTCATGGTCGTTCGGTCCGAAAGGAATGTGCCGGGAGTGCCGGGCGGGGCATGACCTGCCCCGCCCGAAAGCGGCGATGGTTCAGAGCTTGCCGTCGTCTTCGAAGGTTTCGGTCCAGTCGCGCACCAGCCCGTCCAGGGCCTCCTGCGCCGTTCCGTTGCCGGCGACGACATAGTCGTGGAACCGCTTCTGGGTATCCTGCAGAAGAGTGGCGTAGCTGGGCTCCGCCCAGAAGTCCTTCACGACCGCCATGGAATCCAGGAAGGTCTGCGCATAGGGCTGGCTTTCGGGGAAGTCCGGAGACAGGGTTACGGCCTTCAGGCAGGAAAACCCGCCCATTTCCCACCACTTCGCCTGGACTTCAGGCCGGGCGAACCACTTGATGTATTCAAGCGCGGCATCCTGCTTGTCCGAATAGGACACGACGGAGATCCCCTGGCCGCCGAGCTGGGCGAACTGCTGGCCGTCCGGGCCCTTTGGGTTCACGAAATAGCCGGTCTTGCCGTGCCCGACATTGGTGTCGCTTTCGAAACCCGGCCATGTGAAGGCGAAATTCATCTGCATGGCGACCTGGCCGGACTTGAAGGCGTCGATGCCCTCGCTCATGTAGCCGTTCGAGGAGCCCGGAGGCGTGCAGCAGTCGTAGAGCGCCTTGTAGTATTCAAGCCCCGCGACCGCTCCCGGTGAATTGACGAAGCCGTCCATGTCGTAGGGCTTTTCCGGGTTTTCATAGAGAAAACCGAAACTGTAGAGCACGTCCATGGCGCCCATGGTGATGCCTTCCGAGCCGCGCTCGGTGTAGATCGAGGCGCCATAGACCGTCTTGCCGTCGATCTCCCGTCCCTGGAAGAACTCGGCAATGTCCTTGAGTTCCGCGAAGGTCTCGGGCGCGGCAAGGTCGCGGCCGTATTTTTCCTTGAATTCGACCTGCAGTTCCGGCCGCTCGAACCAGTCCTTGCGGTAGGTCCAGCCGACCACGTCGCCGAAGGCGGGAAGCGCCCAGTAGTTCGGCGAATTCTTCGGCCATTCCGAATAGCCGGTCACGGTGGCATCGATGAAGTCGCTCATCTTGATGCCTTCCTTGTCGAAGAAGTCGTTCAGCTTCACGTAGTGGCCGTTTTCCGCCGAGCCGCCGATCCACTGGCTGTCGCCGATCATCAGATCGCACAATTTGCCGCCGGAATTCAGTTCGTTCAGCATCCGGTCGGCGAAGTTCGGCCAGGGCACGAACTCGAAGCTCATGGAATGGCCGGTCTCGGCCTCGAAGTCCTTGCTGAGCTCCACCAGCGCATTGGCCGGATCCCAGGACGCCCAGCACAGGGTCAGGTCCTCGGCCTGGGCGGCGCTCGAAAAACCGCTCATCAGCAGGCCACAGGCGCCTGCGGTCATCAGAAATCTGGATTTCATTTGATCAATCCTCCCTAGAACAGACCGGCCATACCCTCCCCGGCACGGCGGTTCCGTTGAAGGAAGACTAAATGAGACACGTGCCTCAAAACAAGCAAAAAATGACGCACGTGTCTCATTTTATGCTATGGAAAGGCAGGGAAACGGAAAACGATCGCGAACGCGGCACCTTCCGAAGGAAAACAAGTAACTGATAAGATGAAGAAAAATTCATCCGATCCGCGCGCGGACCCCCTGGCCCGCCCGACCACGAAAGACCTCGCGAAATTCGCGGGCGTGAGCCGGGCCACCGTCGATCGCGTGCTGAACGGGCGCGAAGGCGTCAAGCAGAAGACCATCGATCGAGTCAACGCCGCGATCAAGGAACTGGGATTTGTCCGCAATCTGTCGGCGGCCAACCTGGCCAGGAACAAGAGCTACCGCTTCGTCTTCGTCCTGCCCCGGTCGGGTGATCTGTTTCACCGCGAAATCGTGCGCCATATCGACGAGGCGAACAGCATTCTCGTCAACGACATGGTCACGACCCACGTCGAACACCTGGACGAGAACGATCCCCACGGGATCGCCGCCTATCTGGCGACCCTGACCACCGATACGGTCGACGGCGTTGCGATCATGGCGCCGGAAACGCCCCAGGTGCGCGACGCGATCCATCGCCTGCAGGAGCGCGGCGTCCGGACCCTGCCCTTCATCTCCAACCAGACCGGAACCGGAAGCGACTGGGTCGGGATCGACAACAACGCCGCCGGCGCGACGGCCGCGACCCTGCTCGGCCGGTTCGTCCGGGCGGAAACCGGAAGCATCCTGATCGTGTCGGAAACCATGCAATCGAGAGACAGCCTGGAACGTCGTCTCGGGTTCGACCGGATCATCAATTCCCGCTTCCCCCATCTGCACGCGCTGCCGTCCCTGGAGACCTACGGTTCTCCGGACCGGGCCCGGACGATCATGTCCGAAGCCCTCAAGCGGCCGGACATCGTCGCGGCCTACATCCTGTCGTCGGAGGCGCGGGTGCCGCTCACGGTCCTGAACGGGATCGGGCTGCCGCAGCCGATCGTGACCATCGCCCATGAGCGGACCCCCTATACGGAAAGCGCCCTCAAAAGCGGCCTGCTGGACGCGCTGATCACCCAGGATCCCGGCCATTTGGCCAGAAGCGCCATTCGCAAGCTGAAGGCCATGACCGACCAGCGCAGCACGCTGTTTTCCCAGGAAAAGATCCGGGTGGAAATCCTGCTCGCCACCAACCTCTGATCCCGACCGGCGTGTCCGGACATGAAAACACCCGGCAGGAAAGCCGCCGGGTGTTTTGTACGCAGTCTGTACCGGACAACCTCATACGGACCTCCGGGAAGCCCGGGGAGGCGCCCCCCGCCGGCCCTACCGGCTTGCGGCGTAGTAGGACACCCGGCGCTCCAGATAGGCGAGAAATTCCGATACGGTAAAGGCCAGGGCGAACAGCACCAGCAGCACCGCCCAGAAATGGGCCATCAGGAAGTTGTTGGCGTAGAGCTCGAACAGGGCGCCGAAGCCGACGATGGAAATCAGCAGCTGCCCGATGATCACGCCTTTCACGGCGCGGATCACGCCGATCCGGACGCCGGCCAGGATTTCCGGCAGGGCCGCCCAGAAGTAGATCTTGTAGAAGGCGACCAGCGGCGTGGCCCCGTAGCATTTCGCCATTTCCACCAGCGAGCGGTTGATCTGCATGACGCCGGCACGCGCATTCAGGATGATGATCCAGATCGCGAACAGCGTTGTGGTGATGATGATCGACTTCATGCCGAACCCGAACAGCACCATCAGAACCGGCACCAGGGCGGTGAGCGGCGCGCTGAGGAAGATGTTGACCCACGGCAGCAGCAATTCGTCCAGGAGCCGGTTCTTGCCCATGAGGATGCCGACCGGAATGCCGATCAGGATCGACATCAGAACCCCCATGCCGAACGCGTAAGCCGTTTCGCCGAGCGCTTTCAGGAAGGGCTTGGTGCCCACCACCGAAACCAGCGTGGTGAACACCTCCGACAGGGGCGGGATGAAGAAGGTCACGCCCGACCGTCCGACGACTTCCCACAGGATCCCCCACAGGATCAGCGACGACATGGCAGGCAGCCTGTAACCGAAGAGTGTCATGACGCCCTCTATTCCACGTAGCTGCGCAGGGAGGCCCAGATCCGGTCGACGATATCCAGATACTCCGGATCCCGGCGGATCGCATCGGCGCCCTTCTGGCGGAACCCGCCCGGACGGATGATCTCCGACACCCGGCTCGGCCGCGGCAGCAGAATGGCGATCTGATCCGACACGTAGACGGCTTCCTCGATCGAATGGGTGACGAAGATGAAGGTCTTGCTCTCGTGCTCGACGAGGCGCAGCAGGTCCTCCTGGAACTTCCGCCGCGTCTGCTCGTCGACGGCCGAGAACGGCTCGTCCATCAGGAGAACATCGGCATCGACGGAAAGGGCGCGCGCAAGCCCGACCCGCTGGCGCATGCCGCCTGAGAGTTCATGGGGATAGGCCTTTTCGAAACCGGAAAGGCCGACGTCCGTGATGTATTTCTCCGCGATCGCCTCGCGCTCGGATTTCGCCACGCCACGCAGTTCCAGACCGAAGGCGACATTGCGGATCACGCTTGCCCAGGGCATCAGGGCAAAGTCCTGGAAGACGAAGGCCCGGTCCGGACCCGGGCCGCTGACCGGACGGCCGTTGACGTCGATTTCCCCGGATGAGGGCTGCAGCAACCCGGCGATGATCTTCAGAAGCGTTGTCTTCCCGCAGCCCGATGGGCCGAGCAGGGACGTCAGCTGACCGCGCGGGAATTCCAGGGACAGGTTCTTGAGCGCTTCGACCTCGCCGTAGGTCTTGGAGACGCCGCGTGCGACCACGGCATTGTCCTTCGGTGCCGGATCGGCCTGACCGGTGGCGTCTTTAATCTGAGGCATAACCACGGACATTTCCTTCAAAGAGATAGACTTCGACGCGCTCGAGCAGATTCAGGAACAGGATCGCGAGCAGGATGATGGAAAAGATCGCGGCGTACATGCTGGGGTAATCCGCGATCGATCGGCTGTAGGTGATGATGTCGCCCACCCCGGTCGGCGTGATCTTCAGTTCGGCCAGGATCGCGCCGATAAAGCCGGCCGATATGCCGAGGCGAAGGCCGGAAAAGATGACCGGCGAGGCCGAGGGGACGATGATCTTGAGAATGATGTCGAGCCGCGAGCCGAGGAACGACCGGCCCATTTCCTTCAGCGACACCGGCGTGTTCCGCACCGCTCCGGCGGTATTCAGGACAATGACCGGCATGGCCATGATGCAGACCACGAACACCTTCGACGTCAGGCCGATGCCGTAGGCCATCACCAGGAGCGGGATCAGCGCCGCAAGCGGGGCCGCCTGCATGACGATGAAGATCGGCGAGAACAGCCAGTCGAACATGCGGTTCAACCCGATCCAGAGCCCGAGGCCGATGCCGATGAACGCGGAGATCGCCACACCGACAATAAGCGGCTTCAGCGTCTCCACATAGGCCGTGTAAAGGGTGCCGTCCAGCGCCAGCCGGACGAGCGCCGACATCGATTCAAGAAAGGTCGGAAAGGCGTAGCTGACCGGTATCCGCCCGGCGATCTCCCAGGCGCCGAAGACCAGCACGGCGGACAGTATTTTCAGGTAGAGCGAGCGGCTCAACATCGAGATTCATTCCCTCAAGGAAGCGGAAATGGAGGCGGCTGCGAGAGCGCAAATGGTCCCGCAACCGCCACGAAGACTTACTGGGTGGCCTTGTCCAGAGGGGCCATGTACCAGAAGTCTTCCATGTTGAGGCTGGCCGGGTCGCCATCGAGCTGGCCGGCGGCCGCGTACCACTCCAGGTCCGCCTTGGCGGCCTTGCGGCCGCCGCCGTTCGGATCGTAGAGCCCGCCTTCGACGGCGTCCGCGTAGAAGCCGTCGAGACCGTCGAGGATCGCCTTCGGCAACTGGCCGATCGGACCTTCGGGATTTGTCTCGCGGCTGATGACCGTCGGATCCTTGGCCATGTCCTGCCAGACGCTGACCAGCGCCTTCACGAAAATGTCCACGTCCTGTTCATTCGCCTTGATCCAGTCGAGATTCGCGAACAGCGCCTCGTCGCTGGCATCGACCTCGAACATCGGCAGGACGTTGAACCTGTCGCCGGCCAGCTTCATCACCTTGTTCTTGTTGGAGAGATCGACGATGGTGGCGTCCGTCTGCCCGGCCATCAGCGCGGCGATCCGGTTCGACGAGCCCGGCACATAGGAACGGTCTCCGAACTTGATGCTGAGCTTGTCCTCGATCACGTTGGCGATGGAGTCGGTGCCGCCGCCGCGCGAATGCAGCATGATCGGCTCGCCGTTCAGGTCTTCCAGCTTGCTGTATTTCTTCGAGGTCACCGGGAAGAATTTCAGCTTTGAAAGCTGGAACACGATGCGGATCGGCGCCTTGGAGCGCTGCATGGCCGCATAAGGCGTGCCGAAGCCGATGTCCATCTGGCCGCTGAGCACCGCCTGGATGGCCAGTTCCTCGTCGGAAAAGGCCGTCCATTCATAATCGAGACCCGCCGCCTTGGCGCGGTCGAGCGCCACAAAGAAGGCGGCCATTTCATCCGAGGGTGTTTCCGCCAGGGCGATCTTGATCTTGCCGGCCTCAGCGCCGGTCGCAAGGACGCCCAGGGCAAACGGGATCGCTATCAGCGCACCGCTGATCTTCCGAAGTAGCTTGTTCATTTCTTCCTCCCAACTTGCGGACCAATGGTCCGTTCTCTCGGAAAAGGCCGCTGTTGTTGCTCTTTAGGCCTTTCCCGTCAGTTCTCTGGTGTCACACCTCCCCGAACAGTCGAGCCGACACAGAGCCGATATGCTGCCGCATCGCGTCATAGGCCGCTTTGGAATCGCGGGCCTCGATGGCAGCGAAAATACGTTCGTGTTCCGCAAAACTGGAATGGCTCTCCGGCGGTCGCTCGGTCTCGCGAACGACGTTGCTCATGGCAACCGCCCGGTGCACCCTGTTCAATTGCTCGAACAGCGAAATCAGCAGAATATTGTCAGACGCCTCGGCCACGGCCCGGTGAAACAACTCGTCCTGGCTTTCGTATTCCTTCCAGGTTCCCGCCTGTTTCGCCCGGTCCTTGGCGAGCCGGATCCGGTTGACCGCCTCCCGGGACGCGTTGATCGCGGCCTCGCCGGCGATTGCCGGTTCGATGCACAGACGGGCCCGCATCATGCGCACCGGCGAAATCTGCTGCGCCAGCCCGAGAAGTGCGCCCGGATCGAAACCGTCATTGTCGCCGGCAACGAATGTCCCCTTGCCGACGTGGCGCCAGATCAACCCTTCCCGCTCCAGGGCATCCAGCGCCTTGCGCAGGGTCGAGCGGCTCATGCCCAGCCGGACGATCAGTTCCCGCTCCGGCGGAAGCCGGTCGCCAGGCCGGTAGGCACTGGCGGCAATGAACTCGCGCAAAGCCGCGATCGCTTCTTCTCGTTCGGATGTTTCCAGCCTGGTGAGCACGGACAATCCTCTCTATTGGTCAACCAATACTAGACACAGGAGTCGATTAATAGCAAATCAATTGCGAATTTAGCGATATTTAGGATGCTCAATAAAATTGGTTGCGATTGGTTCAGAATTGTTTAGGGTCGGGACGAACGACAAGCTCACAACATTACACAGGGGGAATTCATGTCCGAGTTCGTGATCTCGCCGCCGCCCGTGCCGACCATTCCGGTTGCTGGCAGCAGCGCAAAATTTCCGGTCCGGCGGGTCTATTGCATTGGCCGGAATTATGCCGCGCACGCCGTGGAGATGGGCCACGATCCGAACAAGGAACCGCCGTTCTTCTTCCAGAAGAATCCGGACAATCTCGACAGTTCGGGCAAGTTCCCCTATCCGGTGAAGTCCTCCGACGTGCACCACGAACTGGAAATGGTCGTCGCGCTGAAGTCGGGCGGGACCAACATTCCGGTCGACAAGGCCCTCGACCATGTCTACGGCTACGGGGTCGGCCTTGACATGACCCGCCGCGACCTGCAGGGCATCGCCAAGCAAATGGGCCGCCCGTGGGAAATCGGCAAGGCCTTCGAACATTCGGCTCCGGTCGGCCCCATCGTGCCCGTTGAAAAAACCGGCCATCTCGACCACGGTGTCGTGACGCTTCATGTCAACGGCGTCCTGAAACAGGAAGGCGACCTCAACCAGATGATCTGGAAGGTGCCGGAGATGATCTCCTACCTGTCGGACTATTTCGAACTGGCGGCCGGCGACGTCATCATGTCCGGCACTCCGTCCGGCGTCGGCCCGGTGGTGAAGGGTGACAAGCTCGAAGCCCGCGTCGAGGGTCTGGACCCGCTGGTCGTCACGGTCGTCTGAACGAAAACCGGCCTATAATTCCGCGCGGCTAGCGCAAAACCCGGCGCACGCCCTGCTGTACCTTCAGCAGGGCGGGCAGGTAAATGTCGACCAGGTCGTCGACACTTGCCTGGGCCGCGGCCATGCCGGTGTTCAACGCGGCAACGATGTGCCCGCGGTTGTCGTGGATCGGCACGGCGACGGATCTCAGTCCGATCTCGACCTCCTGGTCGATAACGGCAAATCCTTGGGCGCGCGCCTGGTTGACGCTGGCCATGATATCGGCCGGATCCGTCAGGCTGAGCGGCGTGCGCGGCGTCAGGTCGGAACGATCGATGATGGCACGCGCGTCCTCTTCCCCAAGGGCGGCCAGCAGCACCCGTCCCATGGACGTGGAATGCGCCGGCAGGCGCGAACCCGGCATCAGGCCGATCGACATGACCCGTTTCTGCGCCGCCCGCGCGACATAGACGATCTCCGTCTCGTCGAGGATGGAGACGGAACAGGACTGGCCGATCTGTTCGGTCAGCTGGTCGAGCCAGGGCTGGACAACCTGCGGCAGGGGCAGGGCGGCCAGCGCGCCCAGCCCCAAGCGAAGCGCGCGCGGCGTCAGCGTGAAGAACTTGCCGTCATAGTCCGCATAGCCTTCGTGATAAAGGGTCAGCAGGCACCGCCGGGCGGTCGCCCGGTCGAGCCCCGTGGCAATCGCCACGTCGGAGATCGACAGGCGGGCCGTTTCCGCCCCGAAGCATTCGATGACACGCAGTCCCTTCGCGAACGAAGCGATATGGTCCGTGGGCTTGTTCAACATGCGCACGGATTTTCCTTTCATTTGAACAAATGTCAATCAGCGAACAATTGGACTCGCGCTCCGAAAACGCCGCGCGTAGAGGAATGGAGAGTGGAGGTTTTCATGAACAAGACGATCCCGTCCCCGGGCGAGGCAGTCGCGGACATTCCCGACGGCGCAACGCTGATGATCGGCGGTTTTGGCGGCTCCGGCTCGCCGATCGAACTCATTCACGCCCTGATCGACCGTTACCGCGCGACCGGCAGCCCCGGCAATCTGGCGGTGATCAACAACAATGCCGGCAACGGCAACATCGGCATTGCCGCCATGATCCGGTCCGGCATGATCGGCAGGATGATCTGTTCCTTCCCCCGTTCCTCCAATGCGGACGCCTTCAACGAGGCCTATTTCGCAGGCGAAATCGAGCTGGAACTCGTCCCCCAGGGCACGCTCGCCGAACGCATCCGCGCGGCCGGCGCCGGCATTCCCGCCTTCTACACGCCGGCGTCCTACGGCACGGACCTGGCGGAAGGCAAACCGGTGGAAGAATTCGACGGCAGGATGTATGTGCGCGAACGCTGGCTCAAGGCCGACTACGCCATCATCAAGGGGCACGTCGGCGACACGTTGGGAAACCTGACCTACCGGCTGGCGAGCCGCAACTTCAACCCGCTGATGGCCATGGCCGCCGCGCGCACCATCGCGCAGGTCAGCCGCCTGGTCGACCCCGGCGGCATCGACCCGGAAACCGTCGTCACGCCCGGCATTTTCATCGACGGCCTTGTCGAGGTATCCGAACCGCAACAGGAAGAAGCGCTCGTCCGCGCCGGAGTGGTCTACTGATGGCCCTTGCCAAACTTTCCAACGCCCAGATCGCCTGGCGCGCGGCCCAGGACATCGAGGACGGCGCCTATGTCAACCTCGGCATCGGCTTTCCGGAGATGATCGCCAAGTTCCAGCCCGAGGGCCGCGATGTCATCTACCATACCGAGAACGGCATTCTCGGCTTCGGCGAGGCGCCGGCCGAAGGCGAGGAGGACTGGGACCTCATCAACGCCGGCAAGAAGGCCGTCACCCTCAAGCCGGGAGCGTCCTTCTTCCACCATGCCGACAGCTTTTCCATGGTGCGCGGCGGCCATCTGGACCTCGCCGTTCTCGGCGCCTATCAGGTTGCCCGGAACGGCGACCTCGCGAACTGGCGCGTCGGCACCAAGGGCGTTCCCGCCGTCGGCGGCGCGATGGACCTCGTTCATGGCGCGAAACGGGTCGCGGTCATCACCGACCACGTCACCAGGGACGGCAAGCCGAAGCTTGTGGAGGCCTGCACCTTTCCGCTCACCGGCGTTCGCTGCGTTACCCGCGTTTACACCTCGCTTGCTGTGATCGACATTGAAGACGAAAGATTCGTGCTGCGCGAAAAGCTGCCCGGTCTTTCCATGGAGGACCTTCAGGAGATGACCGGCGCGACGCTGCACACGCCGGGTCCGGTCGGCGAGTTGATTGTCCCGGAAGGGCTCTGAACCGCGTTTGAACCGGACGCTTACCCGGAAAGGACCCTCTGCAGGTTCCTGGCATACTCGGCCAGTCGCTCCTGCGGCGGTGACTTCGCCGGCCAGACAAGCGCCACCCCGTCGTCCCTGGTGCGCGGCAGGACATGCAGGTGGAAATGCGGCACTGTCTGAAAACCCGCCGGCCTGTTCGCCTGCAGGATGGTAACGCCATCGGGCGCGAAAACCTCTTCGACCGCCTTTGCCACCCGGTTCGCAATCCGGAACACGTGGCCGGCAAGGTCTTCGTCGGCATCCATCAGTGTCTCGACGTGCCGCTTTGACAGAACAAGAGTGTGACCCGGGTTTACATGCCCTATATCCATGATCGCCAGGGCCTGATCATCTTCATGGACGATTTGCGCGGGAACCTGCCGTTCCACGATTTTGCAGAATATGCACTCCGTCATCACCGACCCTCCCTGTTGGCAATCGCCGCAGTTCCCTGACGGGCAGTCTTGGAAATCCAATCAGAAATCATCTATCCATTGGTAACACAACTCGGCCTCCGACGACCGGTTTCTTCCTGTGGTGGCCCAACCCGAAAATTGTTCCCGACCGGCTGGCAGCCGATCCGCCTGAACACCCGATCCGGTCACGTCGGGCTGTCATCCAGGACGCTCGACGGACGACCGCCGTCACGGGGTTTGCATCGTTGATCGACAAGGGGTGTGACTTTCAGACAGGGCGCAATATCGCGTCCGTTTCCGGACACTCCGAGACCTCAGTTCGCAAACGATACCGGATCTGCCCATGCCCGTGCCCCCGAGAGCCTCCGCGCCAACGCGGAACAGCCACCGGCCCGGGGCTCATCGCTACCGGATACCAAATATCCCGCAATTGGAGGCTTTATCGATTTGCTCTGGGGATCAAGGTTTTGCCCCTGTGCGGTTCAGATTTTGGCTCTGGATGTGGACGGGCTTGCCAAACGCAAAAAACCCGGCGCGAGGCCGGGTTTTTTTGATTTTGTTTGCGGGATCAGGATTTGTCCTTGTTG